>CENV01011334.1_pt1 | contig 60512 bp, 44 predicted proteins | sample 530231 | NCBI WGS metagenome assembly CENV01 (sample SAMEA2619815, study PRJEB7988) | marine metagenome | biome: marine biome (ENVO:00000447); feature: surface water layer (ENVO:00002042); material: "saline water (ENVO:00002010), including plankton (ENVO:xxxxxxxx)" | depth 5 m
TCATGCGCCGGAAAGATGCAGGGCTTGAGAGCGCGGTGCGCGTACTCGTCCACGGCGGAGCAATCGGCGCAGTCGTCGCAGTCCTGTTCGGATGGATCCACACCGGCCTTTGGTTCGGCGGCGATGCCGTCATGCAGGTCCATCGATGGAACGGGATGCTGATCGCGGTCCTCGGTCTGGCGATGGCCTATCTGGCGAGCCGTGCTTCCGCGAGCCGGACCGCGTTTCGCGCCGCAATCTTTGCCATGGCCGCTCTAGTGCTGGTGCAGGGATTTCTGGGCGGCGAGCTTGCGCACGGTGCCAATCATCTTGGTATCTCCTGGCTTTGAAGGATAGAATGATGCGCAGATCAAATCGGAACGCGTTTGTTGCCCCCCTTGCTGCGGCGGCATTGGGGCTAGGGCTCGCTGCCTGTGATCAGACGCAGGACACTTCATCAGAAGCTGAAGCCTTGCCACTGTATACGGCCCCGCCGACCGAGAGCACAGGTGCTGGCGAAGGCGAAAGAGACAACGCTGCCTTTCCCGCTGGAGAGGCCAACACGAACCGGTCGGGTGAAGCTGCGACTGCCGGTAGGCAACCAGACCGACCGGCGAGCACTCCGGTAGTAGCGTCGTCCCCTGCGGCCACTCCCCCGCCGGTGAATGCCCAGCCTAGCAACACACCCGATCCTCATGCGGGCCACTATATGCCATCCATGCCCGACCATGACATGCCCTCGATGTCCGATCAGGCGCATGGATCGTGACCTGGCGTTTCGCCTTCTGATCGGCCCAAAAACGGCCGACGCTCGTTTTACCAGTCACTACGAATAACAAGTCGTCGTTTGCCAAAGGCGCTTTATCTCATCTGTCCGATTTTGGGGGTATTGATGGGGGTATTTGCAAGACGACTCAAAAAGTTTATTAGGTAAATCAGCACGTTATATGCTCTCTATATTTCCCTCCTCCGCTACCAATGTTATTCAGATTGGTGGAAGTGATTGGCGCGCGGCGCCACGGGGCGACGAGGCCTATTCGCGTCGTTGTTGCAGTCCTTTATCCGCCTTACACCTGCCATCAAGAATCGGCGCGCCGTTCAGCTCGTACCTCAGCTGTCCGCGAATGAGGCTCGCGGGTTGCGGCGAGCTCAACGTCAAGACGCTCAAGTAACGGGCCTATGGGGCCACGCGACGCTTACTTCTCGGTGCGTCGTTATAGCGATCCAGGCACCGCGTTTCGCCGCCATGTCTGCATCATCAGGCCTCGTGTCGGGGCCCTAAAGAGAGCCTTTCCCTCCTTCTGACATGTGGGCTGCAATATGCGCCTGTTCGATAATAACTATCTACGCGGCCTCCTTGCGGGGTCGCCGCGACATACCCGATACGCAGGTTCAGAGAGGGGGCGGCTGTCACAAGACTGCGTGGCGGCCAGTGAGCTTTGGCCCTGGACATTCGGATTCTTAAGGACGGGAGGAACGGTGAAATGAGGCATCTTTACTTGAGCACGAGCTTGTTTGCCTGCGTGGCGGCTACTTTGCCGATGCAGGCGGCGGCACAGGCGGACGAGGCGGAGTCTGCGTCATCGACCATCATCGTGACCGGCACGCGGGCACAGGGCGTGGCCGCGTCCGACAGCGCGGCGCCGATCCAGATCGTCGGTGCCGATGCCTTCGAGCGGGTTGGTCAGCCTGACCTGACGCAGGGCCTGCAGCAGAACCTGCCCTCCATTACCGCGCAGTCGCTGGGCGGTGACACGGGCAACTTCACCCTCTCGGCAGCCCTGCGCGGCCTTAACCCGAACCACACGCTGGTCCTGATCAACGGCAAGCGCCGCCATCCCAGCGCGAACTTGCAGGTCTCGCCGGGCTCGGGCGCCTATCAGGGCGCGGCAGCGGCTGACCTCAACCTGATCCCGGTCGATGCGATCGCCCGTGTCGAAGTGCTGCAGGACGGCGCGGCCGCGCAATATGGCACCGATGCCATTGCCGGCGTGATCAACATCATCCTCAAGGATTCGGCCACCAGCAGCAGCGTCAGCCTCACCGGCGGGCAGTATTTCAAGGGTGACGGCGAAACCGGCGACGCGCAGGTCAACCTTGGCCTGCCGCTCGGCAATGACGGATATCTCAACCTGACCGGTGAAGCGCGCATCCACGAGCGCAGCCAGGTCGGCGGGATCGACTACCGCGCGCAGAACCCCGACGGCAGCGTGCGCGACGATCTGAGCGACCTTGATGCCATCGGCGTGGCGACCAACGCGCACTACCCCTATGTGAACATCGCGCAGGGCGATGCCATGTACCGGCTCTACAACTTCACCTACAACGCTGGTTACGAACTTGGCGGTGATACCGAGCTGTACAGCTTCGGCACCTACAGCCACCGCTATGCCGGGGCCTTCCAGAACTATCGCCTGGCCAGCGCTGTGACCACTCAGGTCGATGGCGAAACGGTGGCGCTCTATCCCACGGGGTTCAGCCCGCGTCAGGTGTTCCGCGAGGATGACTTCGCCTTCACCGTCGGTGTGCGCGGTGTCCTCTCCGACTGGCGCTGGGATCTGTCGTCGACCTATGGCCGCGATGCCGAGGAGCTTTGGCTTGACCACAGCGCCAACGCCTCGCTCTATGCCGACACTGGTGCGACGCCGACCGAGTTCTACAACGGCGGCTTCGTGGCCACGCAGTGGACCAACAATCTCGACATCAGCCGCGAGTTCGAGGTTGGCCTCGCCACGCCGCTGAACGTAGCCTTCGGGGCCGAGCACCGCCGCGAGACTTTCTCGATTGCTCAAGGCGATGCCAATTCGACCTACAAGGAAGGCGGGCAGGGCTATCCCGGCTTCCAGGAAACCGACGCCGGGGATCACTCGCGCTCGAACGTCGCGGCCTATGTCGATCTGTCGGTCGATCTGTTCGAAGGTTTCCAGGTCGATCTGGCCGGACGCTACGAACATTATACCGACTTTGGCGACACCACGATCGGCAAGCTGACCGCGCGCTATGACCTTTCCGATGCCATCGCGGTGCGCGGTACGGTCAGCACCGGCTTCCGCGCGCCGACCTTGCAGCAGGAATTCTATTCCTCCACCACGCTGACGCCGACCTATGCCATTGTGCTCGTCCCGGCCAACTCGGCAGGTGCCGCCACGGCAGGCTTCAGCGCTCTTAGCCCAGAGGAATCGGTCAACCTCAGCCTTGGTCTGGTGCTCAACCCGGCTCCGGGCCTGCAGATGACGATCGACGCCTATCAGACCGATATCGATGACCGCATTCTCTCCACGGGTTTCCTGCTTGGCAAACTCGGGCCGTTTGTCGTGTCGCAGGGTGTGCTCGATGCCATTGCCGATCGCGGCAATACGCTCGACGGCACACAGAGCTTTGTCGCGATGCAGATTTTCACCAACGCCGCCGATACCCGCACCCGCGGCATCGACGCCACGATGAGCTACGACTTCGACCTGGACGACCAGTCGCGCATCAACGCCTATGTCGGTTTCAACGTCAACGATACCGAGGTGCTGCGTCAGGCCGACCTGCCTGCGCCGGTGACTTCGCAGGCCTTCGGGCAGGTTGCTCTGCTTGGTCCGTCGGCGATAACCATCCTTGAGGACTCCACGCCCAAGTGGCGCCTGCTGCCCTCACTGACCTACCGCCGGGGCGCCTTCAGCGCGACCTTGCGTGAGAGCATCTATGGTAATGTGTCGCGCATCCTTAGCCTGGACGGGACCGGCGTCGGCGGAACCCGCCAGACCATGGGCACTACTGCCGTTACCGACATCGACATCCAGTATGAGTTTGCTGATGGCATGACCTTCGGGATCGGTGCGAACAACCTGTTCGACAAGCGCCCCGATACCGCGCCAACGATCAACGACGGCGGCGTCCTGCGTCCGGCAGACGGAACCTATGTGTTCAACATGCCGATGCTGGCATCGCCGTTCGGCATCAATGGCGGCTACTACTATGCCAAACTGCGGGTGAATTTCTGACCCGTTTGGCGAATTGTCTCCCGGTCTGCCACTCGCGTGTGGCAGGCCGGGAGTGTGCCCCAGTCATGCAGAATCATACGGACAGGATGAACGATGCCGGTTGAGCCTAACGCGAAGCGAGCGAGCGAGGGCCTTGCAGGCACGGGCAGCCTTGCCCCCGGCGGCTGGACCCTGGGGTCGATCTATGCGCTGGGCATGCTCACGCTGGTCTATGCGTTCAACTACTTCGACCGGTTGCTGATTTCACTCCTGTTTCCGTTCATTCAGGCGGATCTTGGTATTAGCGATACCCAGCTCGGCCTGCTGACCGGCGTGATTTTCGTGCTGGTCTATTCGTTCATGGGCATTCCCATCGCCCGGATTGCCGACCGCAAGAGTCGCAAGATCATTATCGGGCTGGGCTTCTCGTTCTGGAGCCTGATGACCGTTCTGACCGGCTTTGCTCAGAACTTCTGGCATCTTGCCGCGACCCGTTTTCTAACGGGCGTAGGCGAGGCGGCGGGCACGCCGTCGAGCACCTCGATGCTGTCCGATCTGTTCAACCCGTTGAAGCGACCGATCGCTTTTTCGATCATGGTTTCGGGTACGTCGCTCTCCAGCCTGGTGCTGACGCCGGCTGCGGGCTGGATTGCCGAGATTCATGGCTGGCGCACCGTATACTGGTTGGCCGGCGGGATCGGCATGGTGCTGGGTCTGCTGCTGTTGCTGACGGTGAAGGAACCGATCCGCGGGCAGTTCGACAAGCGCGACGATTCCGATGACGCGACCGACGATCTGGAAAAGCCGTCGTTCCGGGAATCGCTGGCCTTTATGCTCAGCCAGCGAACCTTTATTTTCATTACGCTGTCGGCCTCGCTGCTGATCATCTCGTTCTATGCTTACACCGTCTGGGGCACGACCTTTCTGCTGCGTGTGCACCAGATCAGCGTTGGAGAGAGTGCCAGCGTGCTTGGCCCGGTGCGTGGGATATGCGGCCTTGCCGGCGGCTTGACTGGCGGCGTTGTCCTGGCCCGGCTGATGCGGCGCGACCTGCGGTGGCAATTCTGGCTGCCGACGATCTGCTTCGTCGTTGTCGGCATGGCGCAATACCTGTTCCTCTATTCCTCCAGCCTGTGGGTTATCGCAGTGGGCGCGGGGATCGACAGCTTTGCCGTGACCATGGCCGTGCCGCTGATTTCCTTGCTGCTGGTGCAGGTGATGCCGCCGCAGATCCGTACCTTCGGCATGGCCTTCTACCTGCTGGCCAATTCGCTGCTGGGTGACATCATGGGGCCGCTTGCGGTGGGCCTCTTGAACGACAGCTTCAGTTCGCTTTGGGGCGACGAGGCGATCCGCTACTCAATGAGCTTTACTGCTGCCGTTGCCGTGGTCGCCGGGCCGTTCATGCTGCTGGCGGGCCGCTACCTGGAGGCCGACGCGGAGACCGCCCGCAACTGGCGGCGTTAGACTAACCGATCCGGACGCAGGTCAGCTGCCGCCGGACAGACCTTGGGAGAGTAAACGATGACCGATCTTGTCTCGACTGACTGGCTTGCCGGGCAGCTGGATGCGCCGGATATCTGCATCGTCGATGCCACCCGCCACCATTTCGAGCCCGAGCGCGACTCCGCAGCCGAATATGCGGAGGGGCACATTCCCGGTGCGGTTTTTCTCGACTTGCTAACCCTGGTCGATCCCGATGCCGAAACCGATAACACGCTACCGACCGTGGCCCAGTTCGAGCAGCGGATGCGCCAGCTCGGCATCGACAACTCGCAGCGCATCGTGATCTACGACGACAGCGTGGTGAAGACCGCGATGCGTGCCTGGTTCATGTTCCGCCTGTTCGGGCTGGAGCAGGTCTTCGTGCTCGATGGCGGGCTGGCGCGCTGGAAGGCGGAAGGCCGTCCGCTCGAAAGCGGCGAGGTGTCGCGGCCTGCCAGCACCTTTGTCGCCAGCATCGATCCTTCGCGGGTCTACGCCAAGGGCGATGTGCTCGCCAATATCGAGACGCGCGAGCGGCTGCATCTCGACGGTCGAGGTTCCCAGCACTTCACCGGTGAGGACGACGATCCGACCCCCGGCATCGCGCCCGGCCATGTTCCCGGATCGATCAATGTTCCGTTCTGGGATCTGTTCTCGGACGATGGGCTGATGAAGCCTGAAGACGAACTGCGCGTGCTGTTCGCCGAGCATGGTGTGGACACGGCGCGCCCGGCGGTGGTCAGCTGCGGCGGCGGCGTGGTCGCCTGCGCCCTTGCGCTTGCCTTGCGCAAGGTGGGCAACGACCAGGTCGCGCTTTACGACGGCAGCTGGACCGAATGGGGCGCCGATCCCGCGCTGCCCAAGGCGCTTGGCCCGAACTGAGCGCAGCCCGCCACCCTTTTTCCCAAGACAACAAACGGACACTTCCATGCCTGAGCGCGAACCTATCGAGATCATCGACACCACCGTCAATTCCGGCACCTCGATGAGCCCTTTCACCTGGCAGCAGAGATATGCGCTCGCCCACAAGGGGCTTGATCACAAGGTCATCACCGGCGGCTTCACCACTATCAAGGAGCGCAGCGGCGGCCGGACCGATCACAACCCCTGCATCCGTGATGGCGAGACATGGGTATTCGAGAGCCTGCGCGGGGGTGACTTCGTGATCGCCGACTATCTCGACAAGACCTATCCCGAGTTGCCCGCGCTGTTTCAGGGCCAGATTCACCACAACAGCGTGAAGTTCTGCGACACGTGGATGTGGCTGGCGATCGTGCGCCCGTGGTTCGATTGCTACATCCTCGACTATCACGACGCCTGCCTGCCCGAAGACCGGGCCTATGTGCGCCAGTCGCGCGAGCAGGTGCAACTGGGCGGCAAGACGATGGAAGAGGTGCAGGCCGGGCGCGAGGACCGTTTGCCCGGTGTTTCGGTGGCGCTAGAGCCTTTGCGCGAAGTGCTCAGCGGGCAGCGCTGGCTGGGCGGCGATGCGCCGGACTTTGCAGACTATGCGCCGCTCTCGATCTTCCTGTGGGCGGCCTCGCTGGTGGGGACCCCGCCGCTGGCCGATAACGATCCGCTGCGCGACTGGATCGAGCGCGGGTTCGATCTGTTCGGCGGGCTGGGCCGCCATCCGGGGCTCAAGCCGCTGTTCGGGCTGGAGCGGCGCGAAGGCGATCCGCCGCTGTTCGTCGGAGGCTGACAGGTTTCGGCACAAGGCCGCTCCCGCTTAGGGTCAGGAGAGGCCTTGTACCCGTGAACAAGGCGGGCGCGTCAGCGTTCGCGCAGCGCCTTGCCCATACGTTCGAAGGCCTCGGTCAGGATCGGGAGCGGGGTGGCGAAAATGAACCTTGCAAAGCCCTCGAACCCTTCGCCGCAGGAAGCGCCATCGGTCATGTGGACCTGGGCATGTTCCTTGAAGAACTCGGCCGGGTTCTCGATCCCCTCCAGCTCGCGCATGTCGAGCCAGGCGATATAGGTGCCTTCGGGCTGACTGTAGCGCACGCCCGGCAGGTGCTGCGCGACCAGGTCGGTGATCGCGATCCGGTTGCGGTCGAGATAGGCTAGAACCTTGGCCAGCCATTGGTCGCCATCGCGATAGGCGGCGATATTGGCCACCGCGCCAAGGTTCGATGTGCCATGCCCGGCGAAGAAGCCGATACGGTCCCAGATTTCGCGGTCGGCATCGTTGCTGGTGATGACCTGCGCGCACTTGAGGCCGGGCAAGTTCCAGGCCTTCGAGGCCGACACCGCCGTGATCGTGTGGCTGGCCGCTGCCTCGTTGACCGAAGCATAGGGCACGTGCCTATTCTCGCCATAGACCAGCGGTGCCCAGATCTCATCAGAGAACACGCGGCCACCATTGCGCGCGACCAACTCGCTCACGGCAACCAGTTCCTCGCGCGAGAACACCCGGCCCAGCGGATTGTAGGGATTGCAAAGGACCAGCAGGTTTCCGCCCTGATCGAACGCACCTTGCAACGCGTCGAGGTCAAAGGTCATGCGCCCGTCGCACTCGGCCATCGGCACCTGAATGACCTCGCGCCCTTGAAGCGGCGGGATCAGGATGAACGGCATATAGGCCGGGGTCGGGACAATTAGCGGCGTGTCGGGAGCGCTATGATGCTCGATGGCAAGCTGCAGCGCCTTGATCACGTCTGGCACATGGCGGACGTCTGACGGTTCGAACGACCAGCCGAGCTTGCGCGCATAGAACTCGGCGGTGGCTTCCTGAAGCTGATCGCGCAGCTTGCCGGGCAGGTAGCCAAAGGCGCCTTCGTCGACCGCTTCGTGCAGCGCGGCCTTGATTTCCGGGTCGGTGTTGAAGTCCATCTCGGCGACGAAAGCGCCAATCATCTCGTCATCGCCGGTCCACTTGGTGGCACCGGTCTGGTGCAGGTCGGCAAGTGAGATCGCGTCGATGGTGTGCGTAAAATTGGTCAATGTATTGAGTCCCTTGCCCTTGCTGTCGATTGGCCCGTGCCAGGCCGCCAGCGCATCGGCGCTATGGCCACGACATCATGGAATGATGTGGCTGGGATAGGTTGGGGAGGGCGCCATTGCCACAGTTACGGCATGAGCAACCCTGATAGCGTTTATCGACATTGCTCAGATAGGCAGAGGCCCGAAGGCCCCTCAGCCGAGCCCGAATTTGACCGGGCGGTTCTGGAACAGGTCGCGGATGGCGTGCCTCGCCCAGGTGACGAAGGAATCGTTGTTGTAGCGCCGGTGCCAGTACTGGCTGATCTCAACGTTGGGCAAATAGAAGTCGGGTTCGATGATCTTCAGCTTGGCCGACTTCTTGAAATATTCGGCGAGCGAGATCGGCACGGTCGAGATCAGGTGCTCGTTGCGTTCCAGAACCAGCGGAACCGAGGCGAGGTGCGGTGTCTCGATCGTGGCCTTGCGGATTACGCCCTGGCCTTCGAACAGGTTGGCAACCGCGTTCGAGGCGTTCGGCTTTGTGCGCATCTGCACCGCGATGTGTTCGCTCTGCTGATATTGCTCGAAGTCCATCGTCTTGCGCGCCTTGTGCTTGGGCGAGGCGATGATGACGAGGCGGTCTTCGTAAAGCCGCTGGCACAGGATATCCGAACTCGAACCCTGCATGTTGCCGACATAGACGTCGAGCTTGCCCGAGGCGAGCAAGGGCACGGCTTCCTCCGCCGAGCAGGAAATCGAGGAAATGCGCAGGCCCGATCCGGCCTCGTGGATATGCCGTGTCAGGTCGGGCAGCATGACCATGTCTCCGGCATCGCCCAGCGCCACGCTCAAGGTGCGCTCGGACACGGTGGGGTCGAAGGTCTGCCCCGAAAGCATGGTGAGCCGCGCGAGGCGAACGATCTCGGACACGTAGCCCGAAAGCTGCGTGGCCTTGGGGGTGGGGGCCATTCCCTCGCGCGAGCGGATGAACAGCTCGTCGTCAAACAGGACGCGCAGCCGTTTGAGCGCGTGGCTGACTGCGCTCTGCGACATCTGCAGTTCCTCGGCGGCGCGCGACACATTGGTGCAGCGGATCAGGGCGTCGAGTATGACCAGCAGGTTCAGGTCGAGTTCGCGCAGCCGTTCCTTCATCTCTCGTCCTGCTTTGCCGCACGGATGTTCCTGGTGCGGGTTCAGAGCGCATTCTGTCGCATTATCCTACGATTGAACAGCCTTGCTTGTCGGGAGCATATGGCATCGAGGAGCTTTGGTCTTGCTGCTCTTGTACGAAGGACGCAGAATGGGTCGAGCACGACATAAGCGCGTCAACGCCGCCTTCCTGCTGCGCGCAAAAAGGTGCCGCGTGAGCGGGGCAATCACATGTGATGAAGCCACAGGGCCATCAGCGCGGTCCGGCTGGAAACGCCGTACTTTCGGTAGATGCTCTTGATATGGTCATGCGTCGTATGCGGGCTCTGCCCGTTGGCCGCGGCGATTTGCTTTTCCGACAGGCCTTGCAGAACCCCGCTCAACACCGCGCCTTCGGTCGGGGTGAGCGGGGCGGAGGCGATCCCGACCCCTTCGCCCAGCATCTGCAGCCGGTAAAACCACTTCAGCCCGCGGACGGCGCGCGACACCACCTCCACGTCGCTGGCCGAAAAGCCCTCTTGATCCGGGCCGCGATGCAGGCCGATCTGTACCTCCACCTCTTCGTTGACGGGAATTCCCGCCCAGATCGAATCCTTGCGGCCCAGGCGCAGGTAGTGGTTGCGATAGGATGCGCTTTCGAACCATTCGGGCGTGGCCAGATCCTTCAGCAGCAGCGCCCGGTATTGCCCGGCCAGCTCCACATTGCGGATGGTGGTGATGTCAGGCTCGCCGCGGTCCATTTCGGCGAAGGCCTGCTCGATCACTTTTCCCGCCTCGGGCAGGTGATTGTGCGCTGACACGGTGCGCGGTCGCCAGCCGCGCATCGGGTCATTGCCCGCTCCGCTGGCGAAGCGGACCACGCCGATCCAGTCGGCCTGCTGCGCATCGACCAGATCGCATAGCGCCTTCAGGAGATGATCGCGCGATTCCAGGAACTGCGCCGCCGGAAAACCGGCCAGCTCGTCCCACAGCTCGGTGACGCGCGTGGCAATATCCAGCCGTGGCGGCGGGGCGGAATCTGAAGAGGAGTTTGGCACGCGACACTGTTGTTCTGGGCAATGGAGCGCCCCTTTATCGTCGCCTGCTGGCCATAGGAACCCTGCAAAAGCGCCCTATCCCCCCTGAATAGGGGATTCCACGTGAGCGGCCGCCGCAATAGCGGGACGCGCAAGAGCGTCGCCGCAATGGCGCGCACGTCGCCTGCGCATTGTCGGGCGGCTGTTTACCTTTCGCCAAGGGGCTACGTCGCCATGCTTTTTCGCCAGAACCGTTCCGCCATTGCTACCCGCCGCCGCCTCGCGCTGTCGGCGTGCGGGGTGAGCCTGCTGGCGCTTTCGACGAGCCCGGCGCTGGCCGAGCCCGGAAGCGGCGGGAGTGGCGCAACTGGCTTCTACCCTGGATCTGCTGGGAGCAACGGCGCTGTGATTTCCGGTGAGATTCTGGATGACATTTCCGGCGGCGGCGGGAGTGCCGGCGCCAGCGACGATGAAATGCTTCAAATATCTGGCATCAACTTCGCGAGTGCTGGCGGTTCGGGTGTTAACGGCGGGGGCGCTGGCGGGCGTGGTGGCAATGCGAGCTATTACTACGGCGGCGGCGGCGGCGGCGGCGGCGGTGGCGGCGAGGGCGCGCGGCTCGGCGGTGACGATGTCACAATCAATTCGCCTTACGGTATTTCTGGCGGCAACGGTGGCAGCGGTGGAAATGGGTGGAGCTCTTCAGGGCCTGGTTCCGGCGGCGGCGGCGGCGATGCTATTGACGGCACTGGCCTGATCGCGGGCAATGGCAGTAAGCTCGTGAATTTGAAGACGATTACGGGCGGCTTTGGGGGGCATGGTGGCACTGGCAATGGCCTCGGCCACGGCGGCAATGCCGGCAGGGGCATTGCGGCCAACAATCTCACCATCGATAACCGCGGCTACATTTGGGGCGGCGTCGGTGGCAACGGCGGAGATTATTCGAATGTTGCCTCGCGGGGCGGGGCAGGCGGGCACGGCATCGAGGCCTCGAACTCCACGATCGTGAATACGGGGACCATCTCTGGTGGTATGGGCGGCGGAGGCGATGGCGGCTCCGGCGGCGTGGCGATCTATGGCGATAATCTCGTCGTAGAGAATGCGGGCTATTTGATCGCCGGGCAAAATGGTGAGGCGGGCGTTACCGGCACCGGCGGCACCAACGAATATGCGCTCGTGTTCACGGGCGGCGAAAACCGGCTGGTGCTGGCGTCGGACACGGTGACAAATGGCATAACCAGCGCTGTCTATTCCGCCGACGCGGCCACCTCGACGCTGGTGCTGGGCCGCGCCATGCGGGGCGGCTCCACCTCTGCCACCTTCGACCTGTCGCAAATCGGCGATACGGCGAAGTATCGCGGCTTCGACCTGTTCGAGAAATCGGGCAGCTCGGTCTGGACGCTGACCGGTTCGGGCGCTCAGCGCTGGAAGGTGACGGGCGGCGAACTGCGCGGCGATACCAACAGCCTGCAGGGCGATCTGGTGAACAATGCCACGATCACTTTCGCGCAGGATTTCGACGGCACCTATGCCGCCGCGATGTCGGGCACCGGGGTGCTGGTGAAAGACGGCACGGGCAAGCTCACTCTCACCGGCACGAACACGCATGAGGGCGGCATTTCGATCATCAAGGGCACTGTGTCGGTCAGCGCGGATGCCAATATGGGTGCAGGTTCTGGACCCTTGCGCTTTCTTTCACCGTCCTATGGTGTCTTGCCGCCGACACTTGAAGTGACGCAGAGCTTTACCACGAAGCGCGCCATCGCCAGCTTCATGCGGGCCGGGACCATTTCCGTGCTGGAGGGTGTCACCTTCACTATGGATAGCAGCATGGATGCCGTGACGGACGGCGCCATTCTGTCAAAGGAGGGCAAGGGCACCTGGGCTCTGACCGGCGACGGTGAATACCGGCTCGGGCGGCTGACCGTGCATCAAGGCCGCCTGCTCGTGGATGGGGCCAGTCTCGATGCAGGGGAGAGCTATGATATTGGCGATGGTTCGCCGCCGGGGGTCGGCAGCGCTCTGGCCGAGCTGTTCATCAGTGGGGGCGGTGCAGTCAGCACCAAGGCCATCTTCACCGTTCCCGGCGGAGGGACATCGCGCCTGTTGGTGGAGGGCGCAGGTTCTCGTCTGACGACCGAGAAAATCGGTCTCGGCTTGTACGAGTATTATGATGAGGGCAAAGCCTATCTGACCCTTGCCAATGGCGGGCGGGCCTCGGTTTCTGATGGTCTCGTGCCCATCGGCTCCCATATCTCGGATGCTGTGGGCGTGCTCACGATTGGCGCGGAAGTCGGCGATCCCGCAAGCCCGCAAGCCGCGAGCGGCGCGGGCTATCTCGATGCGCGTGTGCTCACCTTTTTGAACGGCGCAAGTCGGCTCGACTTCAACCACACCGATCAGGACTACGAATTCAGCGCCGCGCTGGAGAGCGACAGCACGGGCGACGGTGTGCTCAACCACTTCGCGGGCGTAACGCGCCTGACTGGCGACAGCGGGGATTTCACAGGGCAGGTCAATGTGCTGGGCGGGACGCTGAAGGTGGAAAGCCGCTTGGGCGGCACCATCGTGATCGATGGCGGCAAGCTGGGCGGCTCCGGGCAAATCCTTGGCCCTCTCACGGTGACCACGGGCACCATCGCACCGGGCAACTCGCCGGGCACCCTGACTGTTTACAACAATCTGATGCTCGGGGCTGGCGCGGTGCTGGATTTCGAGCTGGGCTCGCCCACGGGGACGGCCGGCGTGGACAGCGATCTGATTGACGTGGCGGGTTCCCTGACCCTCGATGGCACGCTCAATGTCAGCGATGCGGGCGGCTTTGGCGCGGGGCTTTACCGGCTGATCGACTATGGCGGCGCGCTGATCGACAACGGCCTCGAAATCGGCCTGACGCCGGGGGCTTACACCGCCGAGGACATGTCGGTTCAGACCGCGATTGCCGGGCAGGTGAACCTGCTGGTGAACGAGCTGTCTTACTACCTGTGGGATGGTTCCGACTATGCCGGTGATGGCGTTATCAAGGGTGGTACGGGGATCTGGACCAAGACCGGCACCAACTGGGCGCTGGACGACGGTGCCTATAACGGCATCTATGATCGGCAGGTATTGCTCATCTTTGCCGGGGATGGGGGCACGGTCACCATCGATGATGCCGCTGGCGATGTCTCCATCGCGGGCGGTCTGCAATTTGCCGCCGACGGCTATGAGCTGACCGGCGATGCGCTGGAGCTGGACGGGGCCAACACCATCCGCGTTGGTGATGGCACCAGCGCCGGGGCTGGCTATGTCGCCACCATCAGCGCCAAGCTGACCGGCTCGGGCGCGCTGACCAAAAGCGACCTTGGCACGCTGGTCCTGACCGGGGCCAATGACTACAGCGGCGGCACCACGGTCAGATATGGCACGCTGCGCGCCGGGATCGGCAGCCTTGGCACGGGCGGCGTTCTGATCGAGGACAATGGCACGCTGGCCTTCGATCTGGCCGAGGACGGCGAGGTCTCCACCCAGTTCACCGGCACCGGCCTGCTGACCAAGCGCGGCACCGGGGTGCTGACGCTGAGCGGCGATAATGCCGCCTTTGCCGGAACCACAGAGGTTGCGGGCGGCGGTCTGGTCCTGACGGGTGCGCTGGGCGGGGCGCTCAGGCTGGAGGCTGGAGCCTGGCTCGGCGGCAACGGCACGGTGGACGATCTGACATTGGCAAGCGGCGCGGTGATCGCACCCGGTCAGTCGATCGGCACCTTGCACGCCGGCTCGATGGCCTTCGCGTCAGGCTCTACCTATCGGGTTGAGCTGAACGGTAGCGGCTCGGTTGCAGGGGTGAACAACGATCTGATCAGCCTCTCGGGCGCGGCCACGATCAATGGCGGCACGCTTTATGTCACCCCCGAAAACGGCATCGATAATGGCACCACATATCTGCCTGGTGCCACCTACACGGTGCTGACTGCCAATGGCGGGGTGACGGGCACCTTTGATGAGGTGGTGGACGACTTCGCCTTTCTCGATTTCACCGACAGCTATGATGCAAGCAATGTCTATCTGACCTCGCGTTTGTCGGTGACCGGCTTCTGCCTCGATGGCATGAGCGCCAACCAGTGCGCTGCGGGTAACGGGGTCTATTCGCTGGGTGAAGGCGACCTGTTCGTGGCTTCGCTCCAGCTGTCTGCAGCCGAAGCGCCTGCCGCGCTCGATCAGCTTTCAGGGGAGATCCATGCGTCGGCGGCGACTGCCCTGCTGGAGGATAGCCGCTATCCGCGCGAAGCGGCGCTGGCCCGCGCGGCCTCAGCCAGTGGAGACGGGCTGACGCTTTGGTCCAAGGCCTTCGGCGCCTGGGGGCACTGGGCCGCAACCGGGAACGCGGCGCGGCTGGACCGTTCGAACTCAGGGGCGTTCCTCGGCGTGGATGCGCCGGTCGGCACGGCCGCACGCCTGGGAGCGATGGTCGGTTACAGCGATGCCGACATGACCATGCGGGCCCGCACATCCAGCGCCGATGCAGAGAGCTGGCATGTGAGCCTCTATGGCGGTGCGCAACTCGGCCCCGTTACCATGCGCGCTGGCGGCAGCTACAGCTGGCACGAACTTGCTGCCGAGCGGAAGGTGGCCTTCACCGGCTTCGCTGACGCGCTGTCCTCCGCCTATGATGCGCGGACTGCGCAGATGTTCGGTGAAATGGCCTATCCGCTGGAACTCGCGGGAGGCTCGCTCGAACCCTTTGCCAACCTTGTCTGGGTGAAGCTCGATGTCGACAGCTTTGCCGAGCAGGGCGGTTCGGCTGCTCTCTCCCTGCGAAAAACCGAGATGGAACGGACATGGTCGACGCTGGGGCTGCGCGGGCAGCTGCGGACGGGCAGCGGCAAGGGCGCGCCCTTCCTGTCTCTATCGGCTGGCTGGCAGCATGGCTTTGGTTCGGACCCGGCTCCGGCCCAGCGCAGCTTTTCTGGTGGTGAGAGCTTCGGTGTGGCGGGCGCTCAGCTCGCTCAGGACAGCGCTTTGCTGGAAGCCGGTGTAAACGCCAGCATAAGGGGTGTCGGTGTTCGGATGGGATATACGGGCCGACTGGCTTCCGGCTTTGCGGATCACGCCGCGCGAGTGACAGTCACCGTTCGCTTCCCCTAAGGAGGCAGGGGATTAGGCGAATGGCGGTGTGATAATTCAGCAGCCCGAGAGGAGGCCGCCAAAAAAACGCTGCGTCAGTTCTCGATTAATCCGGCAGGCGCATCGAAGAGAGAGTTCAGTTGCAATCTTAATCCGCGTTTCGCGGGGCCGGTTTCGAACGGTTCAGTTTTGCTCTAAGCCGGGCCAGAGATGCGATATCGGGCGGAGCAGGGTATCGTGTGAGCTACGGAAAGAACCAACTCATGCGGTCCTCGCAACTTATTCCCATCAGTCTGATTGCGCGGGTTCGGCAGTTTTCTCATTTCTTCATCGCAGCCGGTGTGCTGGCGATGGGGCTATTCCAGCTCGGTAGCTTGTGGAACGACCTGCGCGTGAGCGGTCTTTCTATCGAGACCCTGCAGAACCTTTCCAGCACGCTCGTATCCGGCCTGCTGAGCGGAGCCCACCGGACCGTGTCGGGCGTGTTCCTGGTGACCATGTCGATTGGCCTTGCTTTGCGCTCGCGCCTCGCCTGGGTTGTGGTGAGCCTGCTGATGGTGATCAACATCGTGCTCTGGCTCACGGCCTCAGGCACGCACTTTGTGTTCGGCCTGCTGGAATTGTTGCTGCTGGCTGCGCTGTATGTCTTCCGGGCCCAGTTCAACCATACCAGCGTCGCGGCAGCGTCGATCTTCTCGGTGGGCAGCCTCGTTCTCGTCACCGTATATGGCGTGCTGGGCAGCCTGATGATGGGCACCGAGTTTTCGCAACCCATCACCGATCTGGGCACAGCTTTCTATTTTACCATCGTGACCATGTCGACGGTCGGCTATGGCGATATCTACCCGACGACATCTGGCTCACGCCTCTATGTCATTTCGCTCATTATTCTGGGGCTGACTGTATTCGCCACTGCCGTCAGCACCGTACTGCTCCCGTTCCTGCAAAACCGGGTGCACAACTTCCTCGTTGGAAAAGAACGGACCAAGAAGATGTCGGGTCACTATGTCATTGCCAGCCGCTCAAATCTGGCGCTCAACACCTACCGGGAACTGAGCGATCGCGGAAAGAGCGTGATCTTCATCGTTGAAACGAAGGACGACGATATCCCGTCCGACGCTCATGTGGTCATCGGCAATCCCACCGATATCGATACGCTGAAGGGCGCATCTGGCGAGACTGCGGAAGCGATCATGGCGCTGGGCGAGGACGATGCCACCAACGCCTTCGTGGTTCTCGCGGCGAAGGAGCTGGACGGCACCGCCAAGACGGTTGTCGCGGTCAACAACACGCGCAATCTTGAGAAGGTCCGCCGGGTTCAGCCCGACATCGTCATCGCCCCCACAATTCTGGGCGGCGAACTGCTTGCCATGGCCGTGACCGGTGAAGAGGTGTCAGACAAGAATCTCGTCGACCGGCTGATCAACACGCACAGGTAAGGTTGCCGCCCCGTTCGGCGCGGCAAACAGACTTACTTTCCGCCCTTCACGATCTTCAGCCAGGGGTTGAGGTCGGGCTCGCCAATCTTGGTCATCTGGCCGCTGTCGCGATGGACGAAGGGTTCGCTTTGTCCATGCACCATCAGGATCGTATCTTCGCTGTAGCTCCACGATCCGTCATCGTGGAAATCGATCTCGAGCCGGTAGCTGTCAGTTCGGAAGGCCTGTTCGAGGAAGGTCGTCGAACAGATACCGTAGTCGGTCTGCCCCCGCTTCGCCTCAACCACGATACGCTTGCCGTCGTTCTCTACCTGCCCGCGAGCGAGCGCGATCTGGCCACGCGGGATGGCCAGTGTCTGCATGATCAGCCCGGTCGCCGGCTCCCACAGCCAGTATCCGATCTGGTCGTGGAAGGTGTTCTCCTCATCCGGCGCATTGATGTGAATGTGATAGCGCAGACCATAGAGCAGTTGCGGGCCGTTGGCCTGCGGATCAATCGGCTGGAACTCCGACCGCTCGACGAAGTCGCGATGTTCCGGGCCATCGGCCTTCGGGTTCGTGTCGCGACCGGTTTTGCCTTCCCAGATGCCCGCGAGCCGCCGCAGCGGCCCGAGGTTGGCAAAGGTGTCGGGATCAATCGGATCCGGCTCGGTGAAGATGTCTTTCAGTCTGTCCATCGCTTGTGCCTACACACCTCCTGCCAAGCCGGGAAGCAGCGTCGTCAGCCCGGTAATCGTCATGTCCACCGCAATCGCCAGCAGGATCATGCCCATCAGGCGGGTGGTGATCATGCGCAGCGTCTGGCTCATCATCTTGCCGATTTGCGCGGCAAAAAACAGCACGGCGAAGAGCAAAACAATGATCGCACCCACGATCCCCACCAGCGAGAACATGCCTTCCATGTTCTGTGTGTGGCCGGAATAGATGATCAGTGTGGCAATGGTGCCCGGTCCGACGATCATCGGGAAGGTGATGGGATAGAAGGCCAGCCCCGAAACGTCGTTAAGCTGCTCCTGTTCACTGGCGCTGCCATGATGCGATGCCATGGCGCCGCCATGCAGCATCGACCAGGCGATCCCGGCCAGCACCGCGCCGCCTGCAACGCGAAACTCGTCGATCGAAATGCCGAAGAAGCCGATGATCTGCTGCCCGGCAAACAGCACAATGACGCACATCATGGCAGCAAAGAGCGCCACCTTGACTGCGAGCATGCGCTGTTGCGACACCGAGAACCCGTCGGTCAGCGACAGGAATATCGGAAGGACGATGAACGGATTCACGAGGGCGAAAAACGCGCCGAATGCTTTGGCTAGTTCGCTATAGTTCATGGGAAGTCTCTCTGCTCACGATCCTTGCCGAGTTTCGTTGGCAGGCCATGCATCAAGCTTACCGCCTCTCGCGCCGAATGTCTCCGACGAGAGTTCGCTCGGAGCATTCTGTGCCGTCCATCAGTCCGATGTGCCTTCGGCCAGAGCCTGCGCCACATCCAGCCGTGCCCGCCAGGGATCCTCGCCGCCGGTGATCTTGTCCATGCCGAACAGCATCACCGGGCGAGTGTCGTCATTGTAGACAGGCCATTCGGGGACACCCGGACCATTGGGATTGCCCGTCTTGGCAAAATTCACAAACGCCGCGCTCATCGCTGCCGAGACAGCTTGATCCTGCGCAGTGGTTTCACCGGGATAACGAGCATCAATGGTGCGAAAGAAGAACGGGATGTCTGTCGCGTGCGGCAGGCCTGAAACCCATTCCTCGCGCATGACCTGCGGCACGTATCCTGCCCGATAGTACCAGGCCGGCTCACCCGAGTTCGTCATCGATTGCACCACGAAACGGGCTGGTTCGACCATCATCTCGTCGGCGTAGACGGCAAATTGCAGCGCTTCTGGAGGGAGGTTTGCCAATTCACCATAAGCCTCGCGCGCCTGATCGCTGAGCGGTCCGAAATGCGCTTCGAAGATATCGCCGTCCACTGGCGGGCCGAAGCCGATGTCGGCCGTATTTGCGCCCGCAATGTAGGGCACGGCGGCAGCATCTCCCGCAGCAAACACCGCATCGCTCGGATATATCTGGACCATACCATCGAGGAGCGGGCCGGAATGGAGTGCAACACTCTTCTGGCCAAGCCCGACCCCCGTGGCCAGCGTATCCGCAGGAAGCGCGCGCAAAGCCGCCAGAGCCTCGGGCCCTTCGCCCTCAACACCGGCCCACTTCGCGAAATCCAGCCCGGCGTCCTCGCCATCCGGCCCATCATCGGAATGCACCGGCAAGGCTGGGCTCAGGCCCGTGCGCCCGCCACCCGACATAACAATGGCCTTGGCGAACTGGCCGCGCGCCATGGGGCTGGCCATCATCATGTTGACCGCCACGCCGCCCGCGCTTTCACCGAAGATCGTCACATTGTTTGGATCACCGCCGAACGCCGCGATATTGCGTTGGACCCAGCGCAGCGCTTCGATCTGATCCATATAGCCGTAGTTGCCGAGCAGTCCGTTGTCCTCGTTCGCTGCGGTCAGCGCCGGGTGAGCGAAGAACCCGAACCGGCCAAGGCGATAGTTGAAGCTCACCAGGATCACACCCTGCCGGGCAATCTCCGATCCGTCATAGACTGAGGGAGAGGAACCGCCGTTCACGAACCCGCCGCCATAAATCCAGAACATCACGGGGAGGCGATCCCCGGCCTTCGCGCCCTCAGGCCGCCAGACGTTGAGATAGAGGCAGTCTTCCGCAGGCGGCGTGCCAAGCGGAGCGGCATCGGCATCGAAGGGAATCTGCATGCAGTCGTTGGCAAATTCGGTGGTCTCGAGAACTCCATCCCACGGCACGAGGGGCTGGGGGGCTCTCCAGCGCAGTGGGCCGACAGGAGGCTGAGCAAAGGGGATACCTTTCCACGCAGAGATCCCGTTTGTGGTTTCGCCTTCGACTTGCCCCACGTCGAGCGTAACGACCTGTGCGTCGGCTGGCACCGCGCTGGCTGCAGCCATGATCGCAATTGCTCCAAAGGCCTTTTTCAACATTCATCTTCTCCCGGTAGGGCAGGGGGCTGCCTTGTTCTATTGATCCAGTGACCTGACCGAATCCCGTTCGATCAGGGAGTGGCCGAGCATGATCTGCTTCGGCGCACCTTCGCCTGTGTCTTTCTCGATCAGAAGTCGGGCGGCTTCTCGCCCAAGGTCGGAGACTGGCTGGCGGACGGTCGTCAGGTAAGGCCAGACCAGTTTCGCCAACCAGCTGTCGTCAAACCCGCAGAGCGAGACGTCGTCGGGGACGCTGATGCCCAATTGGGCACACGCATTCATAACCCCGGCGGCCGAACGATCGTTGGCAGCGAATATCGCGGTGGGCGGATTTCCCGCCCCTAACAGGGCCTTGCCTGCGTCTATCCCGTCCTCAAAACGGAAGTTGCCGGTGGCTTCGACCAACTCGGCGTCAGGCGCGATCTCGGCGATCTTGTCGAGAAAGCCCGTGCGCCGGGCAATCGCAGCGCCGTGCCTAGGCGATCCATTCACCAGTCCGATCCTGCGGTGCCCCTTGCTCACGAGATACTGCGCAATCTCACCTGCCGCGGCGGCATCGTCCACAAACACGCAAGGAGACCGCTCGCGCTCAATGCAGGGTGCAACCCTGGTGAAACGCACTTGCCGTTCCTCCAGCCAGTCCATGATCGCAGTGTTGTCGGAGAAGGGCGGCGCCAAGATGAAGCCGTCCAGCCGGCTGTGCCGCATCACTTCGTCCAGGCGTTCGAGCAGGCTTTCGTTCGACGCCGTTGCATCGAGGTTTTCGATGCGCAGGTGATAGCTATTCAGCTTGCAGGCCTCGTAGGCCCCTTCGAGCAGCTGGATGACGTAGTCCTGTCCGTTCGTATCCAGCAGCAGGCTGATGGTGAAGCTGCGCGCGCCAGCCAGCGAGCGAGCGGCAAGGTCTGGCACATAGCCAAGCTCGGCAATCGCGGCATCGACCTTCGCCTTCAGTTCGGCCGAGACATAGGCCTCGCCGTTGACGACACGCGATACGCTTTTTCCCGATACCCCCGCCTTGCGAGCGACATCGGCGAGGGTGGGTCTTTGCGAATGATCGGACTGCATGACCGGCACCCTATCTCCGTATGCGACTGGCGAAAAGCTACAATTCATCACTATGTCACCGCTGACTTGACAGCGCTGACATAAGACGTCAAGTCCACCGCCTCGATTGATAGCCGAGTCCGAAAAACGACCGGAAACCTGGGAGGGTGTTTATGAAGTACGCTTATTTAGCGGGGGCAGCTGCTGTGCTTGCATTCCCGTCGACCTCTGCCGTGGCGCAGGATAACCAAGACGAGCAGCAGGAAGTCAGTGACCGCGATATCGTGGTGACCGCGAACCGGATTGCATCGCTTGCCTCACAGACGCCTATCGCGCTGACCGCGGTGAGCGGTGATACGCTTGCCGATGCTGGTGTTACCAATCCGACGCAGCTGGAAGAGCTGGTTCCCAACCTTTCGATCGTGCGCGGCAACGGTCTGCAGATCACCATTCGCGGTGTGACCTCCACCGACGGCACCGAAAAGGGTGATCCGTCTGCCGCCTTCAACGTCAACGGCATCTACATCGCCCGCCCGCAAGCGCAGGAAGTCAGCTTCTTCGACATCGAGCGCGTCGAAGTTCTGCGCGGCCCGCAGGGCACGCTATACGGGCGCAACTCGACCGCCGGCGTGGTGAACCTCATCACCGCCCGCCCGAAGTTCGAACTCGGCGGATCCTTGAGTGCCGACTACGGCAACTACGACAGGCTGTTCGCAACAGCCGTGCTCAACGTGCCCGTGAGCGACACGCTGGCCGTTCGCCTTGCCGGCAACGTTGATCGCCGGGATAGCTTCATCACCAACGTATCGGGCGACGATTACAACTACGATCCCTACAAGAAAAACGCGGCGGCACGCCTCTCGGTTCTGTGGGAGCCTACGTCGGATCTGAGCCTGTTTGTGGTGGGAGACTATGCCAAGCTGCAGGGCACGCGCATCAACAGCGTGCAGACCACCAACTTCTTCACCGGCGCCGCACCGCTCACCAACCCGAATGCGACGCAGCCCGACATGCCCACCTATTTCGACAGCTCGGCCGACCTGCAGCGCCAGAACGCGACGCCGCAGCAGTGGACGCCAACCAACGAAAACACCGAGCGCGGCGTTTCCGGCGAGCTGACCTGGGACTTCGGACCTGCCACCTTCACCTATCTCGGCTCCTACCGCGAAAGCACGCGCGATAGCCATTCGACCATCAGGGGCGGCCTCAACCGCGCCACGTTCCATGGCGAATATTGGCAGACCTCACACGAAGCGCGGCTTGCCTTCGGCGGCTCCGGCCCGCTCTCGGCCCAGATCGGCGGCTATTACTTCAAGGAACACTCTGGCATTGCCTTCTTCATCCTTGATCCGCAAAACATCGGCTTCCCGCCGTTTGCCACCCAGTTCGGGTTCCCGCAGGACCCGACGATCGCGGTAAACAAGTCCGCCTTTGGCCAGGCGACCTACGAAGCCTTGCCCAATCTGCGCCTTACCGCGGGCCTTCGCTATTCCAACGACGAGAAATCGCGTGTCGGCGCGACGGTGTTCGACACTGATCCAGCCGTGAATATCCCCAACAATCGCGTGATCATCCAGATCAACGATGCGGCGCGGACCTTTGACAAGGTGACTTGGCGTCTGGGCGTGGATTACGACAGCCCGGTCGGCCTGCTGTTTGCTTCGGTGTCCACGGGCTACAAGGCGGGCGGTTTCAACGATGGCTGCCTTGCTGGCCCCGATGCTCCGGCCGAATGTGTCTATACCGAGAACGAACTGTTCTATCAGCCGGAGACGATTACCGCCTATGAGGCCGGGGCAAAGTTCCGCTTCGGTCGCGCCCAGCTGAACCTCACCGGCTTTCACTACGACTACAACGGCCTGCAACTTTCGCAGCTTGGCGACTTCGGTGGTTGTGGCTTCTGTCAGCTGACGACCAATGCCGCAGCTGCCAAGATCGACGGCATCGAGCTGGACGGCAACTACGAGCCGGTCGACGACCTGCTGATCCGCTTTGGCGTCAATTGGCTCGATGCGCGCTACGACGACTACTTCCCCAGCCGGATCGCAGGTAACGACACGATTACCCTCGACTTTTCCGGGCATGCCCTTGCGCGTAGCCCGGAGTGGACGGGCAACATCGGGGCGAACTACACGCTGTATCTGGATGGCGGTGCCAATATCGTGTTCGATGCAGGGACGCGTTTCAGCTCCAGCTATGCGCTGACCGACCTTGCCAACCTGATCGACTATCGTCAGCCGAGCTTCACCAAGACCGATGTCTCGATCCGCTTCAACGCCGCGAATGACGCGTTCTATGTCGGGGCCTATATCAACAACATCGAAGACGAGATCGTTCTGACGAGCGCGGGCTACGGCAGCACCGGGCCCGATGGGACGGCCGTCTTTGCAGATCCTCGAACATTCGGCGTCCGCGCCGGGTTTGAGTTCTGAGAAGTGACGCAATCGGCCCGCTCCTGGTGGAGCGGGCCCTTCGCATGGGGAGAGTGCAAATGTTTCGTTCAATCGTCACCAGCCTACTGGCTGGAAGCGCCATCGTATCGTCAGCCGCGTGGGCGCAGGATCGGCAGCAATCCGTATCGGCTAGCGACATGGCTGCTGCACAAGAACGGGCAGAGAGCATCGTCGCGCAGATGGAGCCGGAGGAAAAGGTCCGGCTCACCATGGGTATCATGCCACTGCCGATCGTCCCGGGTGGGGAGATTCCTGAGGCCGCCATCCCCGCTGCAGGCTTCGTTCCCGGTGTGGAGCGGCTCGGCATTCCCGATCTGACAGAAACTGATGGCCCGCTCGGCGTTGCTTACGTCATGGGGCTGCGCGGCGACTATGCCACGGCCATGCCTGCCGGTATTGCCATGGGGGCAACGTTCAACCGTGACCTTGCCTATGCACAAGGCACAGCAATCGGAGCGGAGGCGCGCGCCAAGGGCTTTAACGTGTTGCTGGCCGGTGGTGCAAACCTGGCCCGCGATCCGCGCAATGGGCGGACATTCGAATATATCTCTGAAGACCCGCTGCTGACGGGGCAGCTGATTGGATGGAACATCGCCGGCGTCCAGTCGAACGAGATCGTTTCCACCATCAAGCATTTTGCGCTCAACGGTCAGGAAACGGGACGCAAGTTCGTGGACGTGCTGATCGACGATGCTGCCGCGCGCGAAAGCGACCTTCTGGCCTTCCAGATCGGCATTGAGATCGGTCAGCCGGGCTCGGTGATGTGCGCTTACAACCGGGTGAACTCCGAACAGGGCTGCGCCAGCGAATATCTCCTCAATCAGGTGCTGAAAGAGGACTGGGGCTACCGCGGCTGGGTGATGAGCGACTGGGGTGCGGTTCCCGGTCTCTATGCCGCCTGGAACGGTCTCGACCAGCAGTCGGGTTCGCAGCTCGACCCCGACACGTTCTTTGACGAAGACCTGTTGCTCGCAGCCCAGGCTGACCCTGCCCACATGGCGCGGCTCGACGACATGAATGCGCGTGTGCTGACCGGATTGATCGCGGCGGGCGTGCTCGACAATCCCGTCACGCCGGGCGGCGAGATCGACTGGGAGGCTCATGCCCGCGTGGCGCAACAGGCGGCGGAGCAGAGCATTGTTTTGCTTCGCAACGAGAATGACGCGCTGCCGCTGGCGCGCGATGCAGGCTCGATCCTGGTGGTGGGCGGCTATGCCGATAGCGGTGTGCTGTCGGGCGGCGGATCCAGCCAGGTGCATGGCGAGGGCGGCCCCGCCATCTTGCGCCCGCTCAGCAACACCGGCGCATTCTCCGTCTTCATTTCGGAGCAGTACCAGCGCGGGGCTCCGCTCAATTCCATTCGGGCCCGCAAGCCGGAGGGCACCGTTCGCTTCCGGCCGGGGCGCTACGCCTCTGACGCGGCAGCTCTGGCCGCCCAGACCGACGTGGTGATCGTGTTCGCTACGCAGTGGATGACCGAAGGCCTCGATGTCAGCGACCTTGGGCTGCCCGACGGCCAGGACCAAATGATTGCCGAGATCGCCGCTGCCAACCCCAACACGATTGTTGTCCTGGAGACCGGCGGGCCGGTGGACATGCCTTGGCTGGACGACGTCGCGGCAGTGGTCGAGGCCTGGTATCCGGGGCAGGGCGGTGCCGAAGCGATTGCCGGCGTGCTGTTCGGCGAAGTGAACCCCAGCGGTCGCCTGCCGATAACCTTCCCGCGCGATGCTTCGCAGCTACCGCGTGAGAACATTCCCGGAATGCTGGAATACGATCCTGACTTCGGAGGCAATCCGCCTTCGCCGGACTCGAAGCTGTATACCGACTATAACGTCGAGGGTTCCGATCTGGGCTATCGCTGGAACGCTCGCCAGAACCAAGAGGCGCTGTTCCCGTTCGGTTACGGGCTCAGCTACACCAGTTTCGCCTCGTCCGGCCTGACGACCGATGGTTCGACGGCGACCTTCACGCTCACCAACAATGGCGAGCGCGCCGGGGCGACGGTCGGCCAGGTTTACCTCGTCAGCCGTAACGACGAGAATCTCCAACGGCTGGTTGGGTTCGAGAGGGTTGAGCTTGAACCCGGTGAAAGCCAGACTGTGACGGTCGATATCGATCCGCGCCTGCTGGCCGAGTGGAACGAGACCGGCTGGACAATCTTCGACGGCGACTATGGCTTTGCCCTGGGCGAAGATGCGGAAAGGCTCGGTCCGGTCGTCAAGGTGGCGGTGCAAGGCCGCAGCTGGGAAGACTGAGCACACCAAACGAATGCGTCGCCCTTTCAGCTCCTTTGCTGTTTTTGGCGGCGCATCACGTGGGCTGGGAAAGACTTTTTGATATTTGTTGGCACTGCAAATGTCAGCGTTCTTGCTGAGAGCTGTCAGTTGCAGCCAGCCTATGAATGGGCGTGGTAAACGTCCCTTATTGCCTGTTCCCAGGAATCAATTTGCTTCGTTAAACTCAGCGTCTCTCGCGAGGAATGCTTTAATGCGCGATCGCGAAGGGTGTTGTACCTGTCTTGGTTGTTCCACAGCGCCTTGATTTCGTCTGCCCAGGTAGGGGCAGGGGCTTGGAAAGGAATGACAACCCCTCCGTCGCCAATTGCCTCCGGCAGTCCTCCTCGATCACTTCCGACGACAGGAATGCCGGAGAACTGCGCTTCACTCGCGATGCGTCCATAGCCCTCATTCCATTGGCTTGGGCACAGTAGTATCCGTGCCTGCCGATAGACATCGCGCATGTCCTGAGTAGGCGCCTTGAGAACGACATTATCTAGCTTTTCAATACGCTTGTTGAGGGACGCTCGGTCTTCAGGCGATAAGGGCCAGGATTCCTGAAATATAAAGGGAATTTCAGGAAGAAGGGCGGCGACTTCCAGCGCGATTTCCAGGCCTTTGACGGGGACCGGATTGATGAAGACTATGTTGTTGCCGGTCTCCTCGACAACGTACTTCTCTGAATCGATCAAGGGATAAATTACAGAGCACTTCGCTTGAAACACCTCGCGATAGGCAGCGGCTGTGAACTCCGAATTGGCAATACCGTGAAGGGGCGTGATTTGCCCTATGTCGAAGCCATGTCCGCTGAACTCAACGTCTTGAAAGCTGAAAAGTATCGGCAATTTTAGATCGTGGAAGGCCTTTGCTACGAGCCCAGTCTTGTGGGCAAGCACAACAACTACATCAGGTTTGAAGTGCTCAGCGACCTCTGATGCAGTTTCTTGAGGAAACCAGCTGCGATATATTGGATAGCCTTGATGGTTGTCGGTTATTGCACGTCGACCGGTTAGCTTCATCAGCATGCGGGCTCTCCATGCAATCGGCCCTTTGCCAATGAGGGCGCTGGTCAGGGCAACCTGATGTCCGCGCTCGGCGAGTTGCTTCAACAGGGTATCACCTGACCTTTGTGATCCGCCGATCATTTGCGGTATCGTCGGTCCGCCCGTGGCCAGCAAGATTCTCAAGTGAAGTCCCCCTTGTGAAGGCTTGTTTTGACTAACTTATGCAAGGCAGTTCATCATATTTGGATTGTATTTCAGTGCTTTGTCATTATTTTATCTGACCTTCAGAAAGTCACATAAAACCGCGACGAGATTGCTTTTGGAACGACTGACTCCATCTTCTGCGTCTTGCAGTTCGGCTAACCTCGGTAGCAGTTATTGTAGTGCAAAAATGGCTTGATGCTGCAAAGGAGCTATGATGTGCCGCGATCGAGCACGGCCTTGGGTCACATAGCGAAGCAGGGTTATTTTTGCGAGCAATGGCTCAGCCTTTCTGGTGATAGTGGCCCAGATATTTTGGCATGATTGCTCGCCTCTACGAGCCGAACGGAGCCTCTGGGATGAGCGAGATTGGGCGAAAACAAGTTGCACTGTCACCTGTCTCAACCGACTATAATGCGTTTTGCGGCCTGTTCACGCAGGCGGTGGAACAGGCGGGCATGCGCGCCGTGCCTTATCAATGGGGCCTGCGCGACCTTTCACGCAATGACGCGGTTATTTTCCATTGGCCCGATCAGTTCCTGAACCCCGACAACTGGTACGCAACTGCCAAACTCCTGTGGCGGTTGCTCCTCCTTCGGAAGACCCACGGGGTTAAGCTGGTATGGGTTGCGCACAATGTTGCGCCGCACGATGCGAATGATTCCAAGTCCATGCTTCGCTCATTGTTTCTGAACGCACTGGATGGAGTTATCTACTTGTCCCACCGTTCGCGGGACCTTGTTCACGAGCGCTATGATCTACCCGACCATATTGTCGAACTGCTGACTGTGCATGGAAGCTACCCTTCCTCGCCCACGCCTTTCGCAGCGCCAGAGCCGGGCGTTCCAGCGTCAATCGTTTCGGTTGGTCTGGTGCGTCCTTACAAGAACCTGGAGGAACTGGTCGAGGCTGTGCGTACGCTCGATCCGGCTACGGTGGAGGTGAAAATTGCGGGTAAGCGCCACGACCCCGGATACGCCGCGAAGCTGGAGTCTATGGTGAGGCCCGGCGACCCGCTGTGCTTCGACCTATGTGACACATTGCTCAGTGAAGCAGAGATTGAGGCAGTGATCGACGCCGCTCACGGGGTTGTGCTGCCCTATCGCAACATCCTCAATAGCGGATCTGCAATCCACGCCTTGTCGCGCGGACGTCCCGTGTTGGTGCCGGCGCTGGGGTCGATGCCGGAACTGGCAGAGCTTGTGGGCAAGGACTGGGTACGGCTTTATGAGGGGGCGTTGTGTGGCCAGACCTTGGCGGACTTCGCCGCGCATATCCGGCGCTTGCCAAACGGAGCCAAGCCTGACCTTTCGCAACTTTCATGGGATCGCGTGACGCGTGAGCTTAAAGGGTTTTTCGAACAGTTGTTTGCGAGCCGGTAATGATGCCGCTGCGTTGCATGCAGCCAGTGTGGAATGGGGCGCTCATCATCGAATTTCTCCGTCGCAGGGCCGCGTTTCTTACCTTCCGGCATTGCCATCTCATGTTTGCAGAGCAATAGCTCTGGCCATGTTCGACAAGATCAGGAAGCAGTTGCATCGAGAACCCCTGCGGGGCCGTGCTTTTGTGCCTGAGGACAGTTATCCGCATGTCCATGCTTTCTTCTGGAAGCCGTCGCACGGCCTAAATTTCGGTGACTACTTGGCGTCCGTTGTTGTGCAGCGAATGCTGGCGGCGAAGGAGATTCTGCTCGACGAACCTGCGAATAAGGCGCGGCTGTTTTCCGTTGGATCGGTGCTGCACTTTGCATCCACAGGAGACACTATCTGGGGAAGTGGACGCAACGGAAAGATCAGTAGTGAGCAGCACTCATTCGTCGATCTCGATGTTCGGGCTGTTCGCGGCCCGCTGACACAGAAATTTCTGACAGATCGTGGCGTCAGTGTGCCGAGTGTTTTTGGGGATCCGGCCTTACTGATTCCATACCTATTCCCGCAGCGCTTCAAGCGGCAAACGCAATCGGGAAAGATTGGGGTTGTCCCAAATCTTCACGACCGCGATTTGCTCGACCGTGAAGACGTAATTGATCCGTTGTGGAATTGGAGCCGCGTCATCGACGCCATTTGCGAATGCGAGTTCATCGTATCGAGTTCGCTGCACGGGCTGATTATTGCCGATGCTTTCGGCATTCCCTGTGCCCATGTGCGCCTGAGCGAAACAGAACCAGACTTCAAATATATAGACTACTGTGAAGGGGTGGGGCGAACAACTTTCCGCTCTTCAACGACTGTAGAAGAAGCGCTCGATGCTGGTCCGCTATCCGCACCAGATTTCGATGCATCGCCACTGCTGGAGAGCTTTCCCTATGATTTGTGGGAGCCGGTTTGAGGGCGACAGAAAGCCTGCGGATTTCATTCCCAAGCATGTGCGTCCGCGCTCCTGTGTGTGGCGAGACGAGAACAGTACCTAAGAGCGGGTAGCGTTGGATCATCGGTCTAGCTGGGGAGGAAAAGCTGCCTAGTTAGGAGCATCTGTCAGGCGCGGCGCGCGCGAACCGCAGCTATACCTTTGCCAGTCCAATCAAGCGCCGTAGCTTCCGGTCCCTGGGGCTTGCCCGCCGCAATCCAGATCAGCAATCCGCCGCCCAAGTATATGAGGCCGCCGGTTACAACCAAGGCTACCGCCTGCGCCAGTTGCACAATCCACTCGCCAGATATCGGCATCACGCTTGAGATGCCCTCCACCCCGATAACCATCAGTATCACGGAGAGGATCGAGCGCCAGCTGTTGGCCAGTTGTTTTACGATGCTCTGTCCGATTAGCGATTTCACGATCACCACATTGAAGCCGATTGCGATCAGGCCGGCGACTACGCGGGCTATCAGAACCCCCACCAGGCCTCCGAGCACCAGGCCGGCAAGGATTATAGGCAAGCGTATAAAGAACAGCTGGATGTCCCGCTTGAACAGGGTTTTTGTGTGGCCCATTGCCAAGGCCAGGGGCTGGGCCAGCGAACCGATTGTCTGGAAGGCAAACACCGAGCTTAATATCTGGATCACAATGACCGAGGGGATCCACTTCTCGCCCATCGCAAGCGGCACGAAGCGCCCTGCAATAAGCGCGAAGCCGACCCCGACCGGCAATGCCACGGCAGTCACAAGCCCTTGCGCGCGGGTGTAGGCGCGGGCAAGTCGTGGCAGGTCGGAGGTAAGGTTGCTGAAGGCCGGGAATAGCACGCTGGTCAATGGCATTGTTGCTTCACGGGTCGGTAAGCGAGCCAGATTGTTGCCCACCGAGTAGACGCCCACTGTGGCCGGTGACAGTAGCTTGCCGATAAACAACTGGTCCGATTGCCAATTGATCGTACTGATCGCCCCGCTCAGGGTCATCCAGCCTGAGAACGACCAAATTGCGCGAAATTCGGATAGATCGAACCGGGGGCGATAACGCACGAAAGTGTAAGATGCGATCAATGTCGCAAGCTGGCCACCCACGGTTCCAACCACCAAGGCCCAGTAGCTCTGCCATATGTAGGCGACGGTGATCGAGAGACCTACCGTGAAAAGCTTGCCGACAACCTCAATCCCAAATTCTTGTTTGAAAACTAATGACTTCTGGAGCAACGCCCGCCGCGGATTGGTGATACCGGAAATCAGCAGCGAGGCAGCAAGTGCCAGCATAATATTGCTGAGTCGCGGCTCCTCGAAGATAGCCGCGACGGGCCAACTTGCTCCGACGAAGAGCAGCGCGATCGCCAGCGAGCGCAACAGCCCGATCGTGAAGGCCGTGTCGACATGGTGCTGCGAAGGTTCCTTGAGTTGGATCAGTGCCTGGCTGACCGGAACGTAGGTTATCGCGATCACAATCGTCTGCAACGACACTGCGATCGCGACCAACCCGAAGTCTTCGGGCATCAACAATCGCGCCAGCATTATCGTAGATACGAAGCCCAGCGCGTTCACGATCGCGCGCGAAGCTGTGAGTATCAGGCTGCCGAGCCCTATCTTGCGCAGATTGCTCACAGGCGGGGTGTGATCTTGTTTGCGGTCTTGGCCAGGCCGAATTCACTTAAAACTGGCACGACTTCGTCGATACTATGGGCGGAGTGGACATTGTTCACACCGCGATGCCAGTTGTCCCAATAGCCACTGACTTTGCCGTAGGAGTTGTCGAGGGCAACATGGGGTTTGCCCATTAATGTGCACGGAATGTGTCCGTGCGGCCGATCATCGATTTCATACCCGGCATCACGCAGCACCTTGTGATCAGTGCCTGAGGTTTCGAGGTCGGTCCGCAGCAAGCAGAAGACCTCCATAACCGGGCAATGGGGCGCCTCAAGGTTGCCAAGGCCTAATGCTGCGTCCGGCACAAGATCGGCGGCGCAATTGTTGCTGCCGCCATGGGAAAAAATTGGGCCATCCGGAACGGATTTTTTCAGCGCATCCCCGTCGTAGTCTTCGCGACTGCAGACATAGCTGGGGAACCGACCGGTAATCTCATGCAACAATGCCAGTTCGCCGAGCCAGATTGCACTATCGTCGACATTTGAGTGGTCGGGAAAGTCTACCAGTGCATAGCGCTCGCCCGGCTCAATAAACTGCCTGTACTTTTCGCGGAGCAGCTCACGTTGCCGAGCCACAACAACAGCGCCATTGCTAGCGATGGAATGCTGCATAAAGGTCCTTGCGGTGACGGGCGATGCGATTGGCCAATTCCTTGTCAAACCCACGCAATGCGCGGTCTGACATGCGCCGTCTGAACGAGCGCCGCAGCTTGTCAAGGCGCGAGGGTGCCTGCAGCTCCTGAGCAAGCTCTGCGTTGCGCTCAGCAATCTGCGGTCGGGCTGAATGGATGGAAGATGGGTAGGCGATTTCCATCAGTGGAAAGGGATATGGAAAAACAATCGGTAGGCCGGTCAACCAGAACGAATCGTTGGTATCGTCGATCGGCTTCGTCAGGCCGCCATTCGCTGCCGCATTCTCAAGCAGGATGCGAGCGCCCGCGCGCGAGAGCACGTAGCATTGCGTCCCCAATGTGGACCATCGCGCCCGGTAAAACACGAGCCGGCCGACATTGCCAAGATAGTGAGAGGGCACAAAAAAACGGGCGTAAAGCTTGTAATAATCCAGTTCGCATCGGTGCATGAAGTTCACATGAGCGGAGAACCGGATGGTGGGGTCGAACAGGACGTCGTCCTCCACCGCAATTAAGTAGTCAGCGGGGCCATCCAGAAACTCGCGCATCATTGTCAGATGGCTGGCAGCACAGCTTCTCTCGGCCGAGGACAATATCGAACCGCCGGTCTGGAATGCTGTTCTCTCGTTATAGGGTACCGGCAGCTTTTCCGCCGGAGTCACATCGTGAAATGCCCAATCGATGCCCGCAAAGGGCTTCATCATTTCGGTGAAACGCTGGCGCCGTTCTTTTGCATCCGGGAAGGAAACGACGCGAAGGATAAAGTTCGGCGTCGCGGCTGCATTGACCGTCACTGGGGTGGCCTCTTGAATCATCCAAGAATTCTCCACCTCGGATTTGCTAAATCTGTGCAATGAACGCCGCATGCCATACGTTTTTCCGGGAAAAGTGCAACGTTGTGTGTCGTTGTGCGTGGGCTTTTGGCGGGGCACAAGCGGGCACCGACGGCGATCCCGCAAGGCTCTAACCAGCCGCGACTTCGTAGCCGATGCTCTCGGCTGCGGACGGCGGTTCCGGATGTTGGCCTTGGGTCAGCTGCGCTTCCGCCGTCGTTGCCGTCTGCCCCAGCGATAGGCATCAGATGCTCAGGTCGATGGGCTATGAAGCGAGACCTACCTCGATAAAGGTCTTGTGAGGTTCATAGTCTGGAACATCGCAAGCATATTCCACCCTGCCATCTTCGTTCGAGCTTGTGACCTTGAACCCCAATCTGGTGTAAAAGTCGGAAACCATGCCGTTTCGATCAGTCGGAATGTACTCAGCATGGATGGTCTCGACACCCGCCTGTGCGGCTGCCTCAAAGAGCATGTTCATCACACATTGCTCCACGCCGCGCTCCAGCACGCGGCATGATTGGAGCCAGGTGTCGATGGTCCATTCCGCCTCCTGCTTGCGGACGATGACCACACCGATCATGCCGTGTTGGGCGAACTTGTCCTCGAGCCGGACCTGCCACGCCAGCAGATCGGGATCGCCTTCCATCTTCCTGACATCCTCTTCGCCATAGCGCCGAGTTGTAAGATTGAACTGGTTGGACTTGTTGATCAGCTGAGTGATGCGGCTGCGCCCGGTATCGTCGAACGGGTCGATCATCATGCGCATTTCGAGCGAAGTCAGATAGTCGTCGTAATTTCCGATCTTTGCACGGATTTGCGCCGCTGCTGCCCGTCCTCCATAGCTCGCTGCTCGGGAGATATCCTCGTTGTTCAGGGGCAGGTGATCGAACAGCCCCGATTGGGCAATACGCTCGATGTAGAAAGACGGATCGTCACCAATCTCTATGGTCGAGACGAGTGGCAGCTCCTGCCTCACACGTTCGCGTTCAGCGGCATTGTCGTCGATAAATGCGAAGGATTCGAGGCCAAGGCTCAGTGTTTCGGCGATGGACTTGATGTTCGTCGCCTTGTCGTTCCAGTTGGCCTGAAACACTGCGACATGGTCTTCCTTGATCACCATTTCGCCGTGGCTGCGGAAAGGCTCGCGCGCGATCTCATCGGTATTCTTCGAGCATACGGCAAGCACGACCCCGCGGTCGCGCAGGCTTAGTACGAAGTCCTGAAAAGCAACGTAGGCCTCGCCTTCGGGCGAGTTCTGGCCGAGCCTGATCCCTGCGAGGCCATCGTCGCCGATGACGCCTCCCCATAGTGTGTTGTCGAGATCAAGAATGAGGCCGCGGGCCGCTTTCCCCTTCATCGCCGCCAGCACAGCGGCGATATTGTCGGCAGCCAAGGGGCACACGTCGACGCTGAAAGGGATCTTTGCCGCATGGTAGCGGACAGGATCAAGCCAGGTGTCCAAGCCTACCCGGTGGGCCAGTGCCGCCTGATCCCACAGGATCCATTGGCCTTTCATGGCACCTTCGGCCAGCATGAGGTTCACGCGGTGCCTGAACCGTGCGCTGGTGCCGGGGGTAGCCAGTTCTGCGGATGAAACCTGCATCGGACCGGGCAGGGTGGCGATAATGGCTCGGCCACCGGACTTCTCCTGGGCTGCGGCAGCCAGCGCAGTAGCAAGATTCTCGGCGTCCGCGATCGCCTCGTCCTCAGCGGCTTGGTCGAGCATTGGCCGTTTGCTGGCAAACGCGCTTTCATCGAGAACGACGAGCACCGCATCGAGCGAACGGCCGAAACAGTCAGCGGGCGAATAGGCAAAGCTTGCCACGCTGTCGTAAGGGGCTTCCACCGAGCGTACCTGCAGGCCGCGCGCCAAACCGGCTGCGGCCAGCGGGTCTGGAAGAAAGCTCAAGGTCCGATTGCCCAGCAGGCCGATCGTCACCTCTGCAAAGCCGTTGCTGGGCGAGGCTGCCTTGGACAGCTTCTTGGCCAGGCGCTCGATACGCAGTTGTTCGCGCATGCCGAGCTGCTGATTGGCGAGCGACTTCACCGTGGCGTAGTCCGGCTCGCGGCCGTCAGCGAGTGTGTGCTCTACCTCGGCTACCTGCTCGTCCCAACCTTGGACCAAGGGGCGCCGCCACGGGAAGTTGCCCTGCATCATCCCTTCTGCTTCGCCGCCGCGTTTACGAGATCGCCGAGGTTCTTGAAGCTCTGCATTTCCGACGTGCTGAAATGAACGCCCAGCTCCATTTCGATCATCACCATCAAGCGCACGTGCGACAGGCTATCCCACTGCGGCACGTCGTCCGCGGTGGTCTCCATGGTTATGGGGCCGTCGTATTCGTCAAACAGATCTCGGATAACTTCGGAGACCTTGGCGAGGATGGTTTCTTGATTTGACACGTTGCTTATCCTTTCGCTTGCGCGATTATGAAGTTCTGGAAGTTGACGATGCGTGCTCCGTTTCGGGGAGCGCCCTCACCATGTCCAGATAAGTGTTGGTGGTATGATAGTTCTCCACCTCGGAGCGAACGGCTCTTTCATAGCTCGGAAAATTATCGCGGGTCAGGCGATGGCTTCCGGTCGAGATGGCGGAGATGAATTTGCGCAGGACACCCGGGTCGTAGACGTGCCCGATCTCGCGGAAGTTCGCCAGATCGCCGGCAACGGCAGGATCGTCGTCAAACGCATAGATCGATACGTTCGGCAGGTCGCTGGCAGCATCCACCAGGCAGCGCCGTGCGATCATCATCTCGTCCAGCACGGTGGGGCTGATATCGTCCCGTCGCACGTAGTAGAAGGCGTACGAGAAGATCGGGATCATGACGTCCACTTTCACGCCCTTGTCGGAGAGCGCCTTCAAGTCCGGAACCAGCTGATCGTTGATGGCGTGGAAGCTATCGCAGTCCTTGCCGCTCGAACGCCCGATCTGCGACCGGTAGCGTTCGACCGTGCTATCGATCTTGGCCATTTCCTCCGGGCTCTGGAAGCGTTCGTACATTTGATCGACATAGCGCTGGTAAGAAGCAGGGTCTGGATGGGTGTAGAGGTCCTTGCCGGCGATGATGTCAAAGGCCGTTCGAATGGTCGGGAAATTCACCATTCGAAGATCGTTGGCGATGTCGTCGTCGTAGAGGAACGTCGGAAAGTAAATGTTGGTGACATCTGGGTCGCGGATATAGGTCCAGTCGAAAGTCAGGATGACGTGGTCGACCGTGTCGCTCTCGATCAGCTGGTTGAGAACCAGATCCCGGTCGCGGGGGCGGGGGCCGCCATAGCTCAGATTGATCATGTGCTCGTCCGGACCCAGGAATTCCTGGGTGTTCTCGGGCGTGTACATCTGGGTAACCGAGCTTCCGATCAGGAAGGTGTTGAAGGCTGGGTCCTTTGCCGCGACATCGATCCAGTCGATGACAAGATCCCTCAATGTGACGTCCGCTTCGACCCGCGGGTGCGCGCCCCAGCGGTAAACATTGTAGGGATCAACCGCGATTACCACGGCAGCAAGCGCGAGATAGATCGTGGTGATCAGCCCTGCCGCCATCAGCATCGGACGCGCAGCTCGCCAGCGCGCTGACGAAAGAGAGCGAGTGTGAGGCGGGTGCAAGTCGGATGGTGCGACGTTCATCTCGTCAGAACCCCTGGTATAGGAACGGTGGCTGGCGGGAAACGTAGTAGAGCGAGGCGATCACGAGGATCGAAATGTAGCTCGCCTGTACCCAGCCAGGGCGCCAAAGGCCGCGCAGGATTGAGAGCCCGTAGCTCTTGTTCTCGTAGGTCATGATGGCAGGGCGATATTTCCGCATCAGTTCAACGCTGTTCGGGCAGCAGTAGATGATGAAGAAGGCGGCCATCAGCGTCATCACCGGCTCGCGCATATTGAACAGCGAACGAGCATCAAACGCGAAACCGAACATCTGGGAATAGAGATGGAAACCACCGCTCACGCTCTCGGCACGGAACATCGCCAGGCTGAGCAGAAGCGGAAGGAAGAACACCGCGCGTTCGATCGATCCGACAATCAGCGGCGACGTCGTCTTCTTGAACGACTTGTACCACTTGGATGCGCGGATCTCGGTTTCCAGCGCGATAAAGGTGCCGTGCATCAGCCCGAAGACGCAGAAGGTCCACAAGGCTCCGTGCCAAAGCCCGATAATCTGGAAGTTGATGAGCATCGGAATCCACAAGCTCAGCAGGTGGGCAGGCAAGGGGGCAAGACGGTTGAACATGCTGTAACGCGTTCCGGCAACCGACAGGGGCGTATAGAGAAAACGCGCGATCACGCGGGTTAGCGTCATGTGCCAGCGGCGATAATAGTCGATGAAACCGTTGGCCTTGAAGGGCGAGAAGAAGTTGATCGGCAGCCGTATTCCGAACATGCGGGCGAGGCCCAACGCCATGTCCGAATAGCCGGAAAAGTCGAAATACAGCTGCGCCATATAGGCGAGGGCCCCGATCCATGCCTGGATGGGGCTGATATTCGCGCCAATATCGGCAGCGCCGAAAACGATGTCGACTGTCGGGGCAAGATTGTCGGCGACGACAACCTTCTTGAACATGCCGATCGATATGAAAGTCAGCCCAACAGCCAGATCAATCGGATTGAGGCGCAAAAACCGCTTGGACTGGATCTGCGGGTTGAATTCGCTGAGGTAGGTGATCGGGCCGATGATGAGCTGCGGGAAAAAGCTCACAAAGGCGCCATATCGACAGAACGCCGCCAGGATAGACTTGGGCGTCTCCAGCTTGCCGAGAAACTGCGTGACATTCTTCTCACGCGAATAGGCGTCCGCCAGGAAAGCGGCGCCCTGAAACGTATAGAACGATATGCCAGCCGGGATTGCCAAGCCCGCGATGTCGACACCAAGATCCGCGCTTGGCCCGAATATCAAGGTTACGATCTTATACTTGAAGTAGCACAGGGTTACAAAGTTATAGGCTTGGCCGGAAATATATATCCATAGCCTGCCTCTGCTGCCGTCCTGCATGAAGTGAATCATGGCTGCGACCGAGAAATTCACAGCCAGCGCAAGCACCAGCAAGATGGCGGAGACCGTGCCGAAAGGAATGTAGAAGAGAACCGAGGCCACAAACAGCACTGCGAGGGCCGCGTTCTTGCCGCGATAATAGGCGATCGCATAGAATACCGCCAAGGCGATAGGCAGGAATACGAACAGAAAGAGAGGATCTGTAAAGATCACCCGAATTTTCTCCTATGCCAATGCCGGCGAAATCATTGGGGCGGGCTCGCCGCCTATTTTCGGGCTAAGTGGTCTTTGTGCAGGTCGAGAGAATGCAACAAGTCGCCCCCCTCCGGAAGAGAGCATTGGTATAGCCGGATGCCAGCTAGGAGAGGCGACTAATCAAAATGGGTACTGCGAAATGGATATGGGCCGGCGAGAGGCTCAGCTGAGGATGCCGGGACCATTGGCCGAGCCGGTCAGCATCGGCCGCGCAATGGCCAGAGCGAGCGAACCCGGCTAGAGATCACGCATGGACATGAACGATCTGCTGCAGCGCTATTTCGGTACCTTCAATCTCGCCGAGGTTGACCCGCGATCTGTCGACGCCGGGGTCGACCGAATGCTGGTCGACTTTGGGCTTGAGCAGGACAGGGGGAGGCGGTTCGCCCTATGGTCTATGCTATATATGCTGGGCGCGGCGCCCGATCTCGAAGTTGCCTTCGAAGACGAGGCAGACCGGGAGGCGGCACGGAACCTGATGGACCTGACGGCAGCTTCTAGCGAGCAGTAGACGCTCGTAGTATTGCCCTTGTCTCGCTCAGCTGAGGACGGCAAAGGTATGAAAGAATAGCGAAATATTCGGTTCGGGATGGCACACCCCAAATCTGGTTATTGGCCTGTAAATCATTTTCCGGGATAGTGCGGGGCTGATGTGGGCCAATTAGGCGATCGCTGGATGTTCGTCCCCTCGGGCGCTGGTCATAAAGGCCAAGCTTATAATCTGATAAATGTACATATATATCAATATTTTGTTGGTATGATAATTGTTGTGCGCGCTCACTAGGTTTGTTCGATAATATGCCATGATCACAATACTCGGTCATCATAATTTCAAGCTCAATCGAGGGAATTACAGCTTCCTCGAAGACTTGACGGCAGCCGAGAGCGATCATGGCGTGCCGGCGGCGATACTTGCCTCGATCATTACGGCCGAAGCCGTCATGCGCCCGTTCGAGGACGACATCGTTTGGGACCACCTGAGCTATAACGAGGCCGGTGAAGCAGCAGGTCTGGCGCAGTTTACGGCAACAAGCTGGCTCGCGCATGCAGCACGCGTCGGCAGCGTGGTAAATCTGGCGGGTGCTGAACGCGGCTACATTGGTGCTAACCACGAGGTGATTGACCGCGATGGACTGCTTCAGCTGCGATACGATGCTGGCTTATCGGTTGCGCTCACTGCCGAAATGGCCCGCCGCAATTACAACGCCCTCGATGGAATGGGGATCGGCTTGAGCGGCCTGGGGGAGGGCGCCGTCGCCAAGGTTTTGTACCTCGCGCATCACGAAGGTGTCTTGGGGGCTTATGATTACCTGACGGGTAACCGTCGTCCGGTCAGCCGCGAACACTATCTGGCAAACGTGCCGCGCGGTCGATGGAAAGAGGCCATGTCTCCAGAGCAATATACAAGCGAGTACTATGCCTGGCTGGAGGACTATATCGATCGCAGGATCGACGTGCGCCGCTATCTTCATGAATCGGCTTCTGTCGTTGTTCCCCGCCTTGCAAGTCTGGTCAGCGCCAGCCGTTATCGCCGATGGCGGAACAAGCTCCTCCGCAAGGTGCTGACGAAAATTGAGGCCTGGCAATAAGATATGCGCATCGCGAAAGTCATCTTCTCCGCCCTGTCGATCGACCCTGGCGAACATTGGGCCTGGTATGGGCGTCACCTTCGCACCCGGTGGCGCATCCTCACCGGGTTTGTGTTCGTTGGCGCGGCCCTGGCGGCGATCAATATTCCCCTGCTTTGGCAGCTCCAGCGCTCGCTTGAGCAGGCGCTGAGCCAGCGCGATCTTGAACCCTTGGTGTTCGCCGTGGCGCTGTTCTTCGCCTGCCGGTTTGCGGTTGCGCTGGTGGCAATCGGGGTCAGTCGACGTTCGGCGCCGGTGCTTCGGCGGCTTGGTGCGGCTATGCGGGTGGAGATCGTCGAGGCCCTGCATACGCGGCGCTGGCAGGACGTGGCAGCCATGGAGGACGCGAGCGTTCAGGCCAAGCTGATCCACGACACCGAGCGAGTCGAGCAGCTGACGCAAAGCCTGTTCAACGCAGTTCTGCCGCAGATCATTCCGCTGATTGCCTATGGTGCGCTGGCAGCGTGGTTATCATGGCAGCTGACCTTGGCTGCGGCAGTGCTCGGGATCATGCTTCGGCTGATGACGCGGAGCCTTTATCGGACCCTGCAGGTGCGCACCAAGCTGTTCCAGGATCAGTTCGAGAAATTCCACATCGATATCGTGCGCGTGCTTTTCATGATGCCCGTTTCGATGATGATGGGGCACGAACGCGCGTCGGTCAGCCGCTTCTCGGACGAGACCTATGAGTTGGCCGAGCATGGCTCGCAACTGTCTGCGGCGATGGTTCTCACCAACCAGCTGGGCGGCCTGTCGAGCGCATTCATTGTTGGTTTGCTGCTTCTGGCGGGTGGTTACGAGGTTCTTTCCGGCGGCCTGTCTGCGGCCCAACTCCTCACCTTGCTGATCACCTTGCGTCTGGCGAGCGGGGCGCTGGGTCCGCTGCTCAAGGCGATACCAATGTTCATCAACGCCGATGCGGCGCTGGCTAACCTCGAAATGCTGCGTCATTCGCGGTACACGCTTCAGGCCGATGATGACCGGAAGCTGCCCGCTGAGGCCCGGTTGGAGGTCAAGGAGCTTGCCTTTGCTTATGGCAACCGGCCAATCCTCGAGGACATTTCCTTCGAGATGCGTCGCGGCGAGGTGATGACCATTCTGGCACCGAATGGGGAAGGCAAGTCGACGCTGCTCAATATCGTGGCGGGCGTGCTGCGTCCCGACAATGGCGCGGCGCATTGGGTGGATGGCGAGGGCTTCCAGCAGAATGTCACCGACAGCCGCCGCGCGATCGGGGTTGTGCCGCAACACCCGCGGTTCTTCCACGCCAGCTTCCGGGAGAACATCCTTTGCTTCCGCAGGGACATCTCCGACGAGACGATCAAGGACGTGATCTGGCAGACCGATTTTGGCGCCATTCTAGACCGCCATCCCGAGGGATTGGATTCCGTTATGACCGATGGCGGACAGCTTCTCTCCGGCGGTGAACGCCAGCGCCTCGCTCTTGCCCGCGCGCTGGTGAACCAACCGGCGTTGCTGGTACTGGACGAGCCTACGAACCATCTCGACAGCCAGGCCGTGATTGAGATCTTCCAAAGGATAAGAAGCCGCCCGAATGCTCCGGCCATGCTCGTGGCCACGCATGATCAGCGTCTACTGGAAATCTCCGATACGGTTGTGCGCCTGCAGGACCGCAACCTGGTCGTGACCCAGAGCCGAGGACTAGCCGAGACGTGAAGTACATCAATCCTGCAGACATGCCTTCTAGGCCCGAGGCGGAGCAACGCGCCTTCTTCGAGCAGGCGCTCGCTGCGAGCCGGCAAGCCATGGAAGCTGCCGGGATGGTCGAATATGACATGCTGGTGGCCGGGCGCCGTATTCGCCTCCAGTACGCAGGCAACTCGCTTGAGCGGCTGACGACGCAGGCGATTTCGCCGCTGTTCGTGCCGGTCGAAGGAGAACCGGATGCAACCCTGCTGCTGTGGGACAGCGCGGCAACCGGGGTAGAGATGCCCGCCCCCAGGCTCTCGAACCTGTGTTTCAGCCAGCGCGGTGACCTTTGGACCTTCGACAGCCCACGCTTCAGAAGCGCCTTCCACTATTGGGACTATTCGTTGAACCTGTTCGACCGCGAAAGCGCGACGGGCATTTTCTGGCTGAAGGATGCTGCCAAGCTGCCCAGCTGGACGCGCGCCGCGCCGTTCCGGACCTTGTTTCACTGGCTCCTGTCCGATCACGGACTGCAACTCGTCCACGGTGCAGTCGTCGGAACGGAGAAAGGCGGTGTGCTTGTTTGTGGAGCCGGGGGTGTGGGCAAGTCGAGCACGTCGCTGGCCGCGCTGGCGAGCGGGATGCGCTTTGTCGGTGATGACTATGTGGTGCTCTCCTGCGATCCAGAGGCGGACGATCCGATCGCCGCGCACTGCCTGTTCGCGAGTGCCAAGGTGCACTTTCACGACGCCCCCCGGTTTGAGGCTGTCGGCAAGCAGATGGAAGAGTTCGCGCCGCGCAGCCCGGATGACAAGGCCGTTATCCTGCCGCACGCTGCGGTTGCCAGGAGTCTGCCGCTGAAGGCGATTGTCACCCCTAGGTTCGGCAGCGGTGCGACCAGCACCTTCGAGCCGATAGATCGCGATACACTCGTGATGGCGGGCGCCTTCCCGAGCATCATTCAGCTCCCTCACAGCGGGAACGAGGTGATCCGCTTTCTGGAAGATGTCACCCGGCGCATTCCGTTCGGCAGGTTGGTGCTCGGGCATGACCGCGCGCAGGTGCCCGACGCTCTGCGCCGCCTGCTGGACGGCCCCAAGGCCGCCATTGCTGAGCAAGGTGCGGTACCTGAATTCGCCACCGCTCAGCTCGTTTCAGTGATCGTTCCCGCCTATAATGCGGAACAGCATATTGCCGATACGATTGCCGATATTCTCACCCAGACCCATCGGCCGATCGAGATCATCGTGGTCGACGACGGTTCGACCGACCGCACGGCCCAGATCGTGGCTGGGATAGAGGGGCCTGTGCGTCTGGTCTCGCAAGCCAATGCAGGCCCGGCCGCGGCGAGAAATCGGGGCATCGATGAGGCACGCGGAAGCTACCTGTGCTTTCAGGACGCGGATGATCGCTGGCCGCACTGGAAAATCGCCGCCGCGCTGGCCTGCTTTGCCGAGCACCCCGAGACCGACGCCGTACTCGGCCGCTCGCAACTGATCCACGCCACGCAGAGCGATGAATACGGGCACAGCTTCATTGCCAGTCCGCTCGACACTTTCGAATGGTCAATCGGGGCGGCTGTCTTCGCGACCAGCGCGTTTGAAAAGGTAGGCCGGTTCGACGCGCAGCTGCGCTTCGGGGAGGACACGGACTGGTTCGAACGTGCGGCAGATATCGGCGCCAATGTCGCGCGCTTGCAGGACATTTCCCTGTTCGTGCGCAGGCACCAGAGCAATTCAACGAAGGATAGAGACTTGCAGGATATTTACCCTGTGAGGCTAATTCACAAGCGGATCATGCGCGAACGCATGGCTTCCAAAAGCCATGAGCAAGTAGCGGAGGAGAACTAGGATGAAGATCAACGAAAACGATATCTCCGCCGAGGAAATCGATGGCGAGCTGATTGCTATCAACTTCGACACCGGAAAATATTTCGCGCTGGAAGGCACCGCGATTGAAATCTGGAATGCGCTTGCTGCGGGCCACGAGGTCGAGGCGATTGTGCAGTCCCAGTCCGGCCGGTCTGGCTTCAGCGCGGAAGCAGGCGCAAGTGCGATCCGCACGTTCGTGGAACAGCTGCGGGAAGAGAAACTGTTTCTCGATGGCGGGAAGGTTGCCACCGAAGCGCTCGTGGCAGGCGACGACGCGTGGCATGCGCCGCTGCTTACGGAATTCGACGATATGGCTGCCATGCTCAAGCTGGACCCCGTGATGGACGTGGGCGAGGTTGGTTGGCCGGAACAGGAGTGAATGCCGTGATCGACGGTCGCGATGTGTCCGTCATCATTCCGGCCAAAAATGCCGGAAGGTTTCTTGGCGATGCGCTCAATTCGGTGGCAGGCCAGACAGCGCCCGTCGGCGAGGTCATCGTGGTCGACGACGGATCGCATGATGCCACGGCGAAGATCGCCGACGGCTACCAAGCGCCGTTTGCGCTCCGTGTGGTCGCCACTGCGGGCGTGGGGGCAGCGGCTGCGCGCAACGCGGGTGTGCGTGCCAGTGCCGGCGCTTTGCTCGCCTTTCTCGATGCTGATGATGTCTGGCTAAACGTCAAACTGGAGCGACAGCTTGCCTTGCCCGGACTTGCCGAAGGCGCCGCCATTGCCTTCGGTCATTGCAGGGAATTCAGCGATCCTGAGGGACGCTTTCCAATCCGCGCTGAACGTATGGCCGCACCCAGCCTGTCATCGATGCTGATCGCGCGAACTGCGTTCGAGCAGGTCGGCGCCTTCCGTGAAGACCTGCCCGCAGGGGAGTTGATGGAGTGGCTTAACAGGTCGGCTGCCTCCGGGCTGGAGACGCACTACGTTGAAGGCGCCGAGTTCTTGCGCCGCGTCCATGCGCACAACAGCACCCGTTCATTGGAAGGGGGCCGGCGGGTCTATCTGGAGCTGGCCCGCCAGCGGCGCCGTCAGGGCTCGGTTGGGGCGTGAGTTTCCAGCAACTTACTATCTGGCCGGATGCGCGCCAAATGCTGCTGCTGCACGCGGCGCTGGAAGACGATCCGAAGGCCGCGCATCACTGCTTCGCGCGCTGGCGGCGCGAGATTGAGCGTGGTCCTGGGTGTGTGGACTATGCCAGCGGGCGCTTGCTCCCGAGGGTCTATCGCAACCTCGCTCGTGGCAGTGCGGCGTTCCCGCATGCGCAGCAATTGCGCGGCCTCTATCGTCTCTCCTGGAAGCACGGGCAGGATATCCAGCGCGGATCTGTACAGGCCATCGGACTGCTTCTTGAGCATGGCATCGCCGTTCTGGTGAGCAAGGGCGTCGCCCTAATGCACGACTATTACGGTTCGATTGGAGAGCGCCCGATCAACGATTGCGACATCTATGTGCCGGAAGCCGATCTCGAACGCGCCGGGGAACTTCTGCGCGCTTCAGGCTGGAAGCAGGAGCGTATTTTCTTCGCCGATTTCTCGCAGCGGGAGCGTGCGACGCTCGCGTTTGGCCAGTGCTATCGGCACCCCGTGTACGGTGAAGTCGATCTGCACGGGCGGATCGTCAAGGACTGGTCTTCTGCGGACATCGAACGCGGTATCTGGCAGCGTGCCGAAGCCATGCGCATGGGCCCTGTCGAAGTCCGCCGACCTTGCGCGACCCATCTGCTGTTTCATGTCCTGGCACATGGCGTTCGCCCGGATCACTATCCCGCCTTGCGCTGGGTTACCGATGTGGTGCTGATGCTCCGCAAGGCACCCGAGCAGGTCGACTGGGAGGAATTCTGGCGAATGGCGCGGGAAGCAAAGGTGGCTTCGCGTGTGGGCGCTGGTCTCTCTCTGGTCCGCGATGAATTTGGCGTTCCGGTTGAAGTGCCATCCTTCGCGGCGTTCAGCCCGCTCGAACTGCTGGAGTCGCGCGTGTACAATCGCACGCCGAGCTTCGATACGGGCATGCGCTCGATGCTGTATGAGATCGCCGAACGTATGCGCCGCCTTAGCCAGCGCAGCTGGCGTCAACGCGGCCTGAGCGTGCTTCGCTTTGCCCGCCAACGCTTCGGCAGATCACGCTCCGACGACCATCCCGACATGGCCGAATAGAAGAGCACAGGCCCGATCTTCGGGACGATCTAGGTGCTGCCGTACCGCAGGTTCGAGATCGATTGTTCGATCAACCGCTGAAGGGTGCGGATGGGATTGTGAGGTAGCAAGGCATCGCCTCCATCTGCACGATCGAAGTGCTCTTCGCCGATGTCTGTAAAACCACAGGTCGCAACGCCGTGAAGACCTGCCAGCTGTTTGCAGACGCTCTCAAACCGATGCTTCACAACCGAATTTATCGTCTTCCTGTCGCGGCTTAGGAGTTCAAAGCTGTGCGAGACGAGGATCAGATTGGCCAGTCCGGCCTTATTCGCGTGCCGGCTGGCGGAAATGATTTCGTGCGCGCTGAGGGCTGTCAGTTGGCAGTGCCGCTTCCCGCCCTTGGCAGCTTCAATGCAATGGATTGGCATTTCGATAGTGCCATGGTGCGTGATCGGTGTGTGCACATCGCTTGAGAGAGAGATGTCGCATTCCGAGTTGGCGATCCCGGGGCAGTGGCTGGTATCAATCGCAATCCCGACTTCGTGCAGTGCGCGCAAGGTGTCATCGTTTGCACCGTAGTTTCCGGCACGAAATGCGGTCGGGCTTGGTGCTCCCGCTGCGATCAGGATCTCGCGCGCTCGCGAAAGCAGGGTGCATTGGTCTTCGAATGAGAAGTCCTTGATGTTCCGCCCGGTCTTGTTGCCTAGCGGATTGTTGGCGCCGGCGAATTCGAGCCATTCCGGGTGGAGGTGCAACTCGACCTCGTGGCCCCGGCTGACAATCGGGCGAACGACATCGGCAATCGCTTCTACCCCCCAGACCAGGCCCGGCATGGGGTCGACGAAAAACACCGCCTTCAGCCCGTGATGGTCGAACTGATCCATCTGGTATTCGATGCCGACCGCGCCGCCGGGCGTTTCGCAGGCGATCGATCTGGCGAAGTTCTCTTCGCGGCAGGAAGTCCCCTTCCGGGCGACCATTCCGGCGGAATATTCGGTGTCGATCGTGATCAGGACGTTGGTCATGCTCGGCGCTCGTCCATTGCGCTTATCAGGCCGCCAACCGCCGCCTCGATGCGGTCCAGACAGGTTGCCAGATATTCAGGTGAGAGCTTGTAGGGATCGTGCAGGTGAGGGAAGGGTGGCCGGGCATATGTGCCAAGCAGGCCCATCGGCGTGTTTTGAAGCACGGGGTCCTTGGCCATCTTGCGCAGGTGGCGCGTTTCCATGGCCAACAGGTAGTCGCCTTCTCTCGGGACGAAGTCCTCCTTCGCGGTGGTCCGGTGTTGGCTGAGGTCGATCCCCCGCTTCGCCGCTTCCTCAATGACTGGCGGATGCGCCATCTTGCCGGTCGAGGTCGACAGCCCGAACGAGGCGACTTCAAGCTTGGCATTGCGGGCCACGACATCGGCATAGGCGCTGCGACAAATGTTGCCGTGGCATACGAAGACGAGGCGCTTGGCATTGCGCGGCGCAATCCGGTTTTGGCAGTCCAGCCCCGAGGCCACTTCGAGATAGGACAGGGCCAGCCTGACCGCCCCTCTGGAGGTGCCGAACTTCGAATTTATGGTGTTGTGCATCTGGGCAAGTCCGTCGGAGTGTTCGGTCCTGGGCAGGCGCTAACGGCCTGTTCCTGACCGTTTCAAGGCGTTGCGGATGTCGAAGAAGAACGGCTTCGGGTCGCGGCGCGAGAATAGGTAATAGTGGACCGAGCGATCGAAAAAGTCGCTCAGGAAGCGGAAGAGGAAACTGGCCTTGGCTTTGGCAGGCTGGCGTCCAAGCGTGACGTCGCGCAGGTTTTTGAGTTCGGGCGCCATGTAGCGCGCTTTGCACGGTGGGTACTCGGGCTGGCCGTGCGCCTCGGGGCTTTGCAGGAAGGCATGGCGATAGGTTTCCCATGCGAAGTGCACTCCTGCTGCCGTGGCAAGCGGCAAGCTGCCCCAGAAGCGACCATTGATCTCCATGAGGCGTGCGATGCCCGTTTGCGGATCGAAGCGATATTCCACCATGGCCGGCCCCGACCATTTCAGCTCTCGCAACAAGGTTTCCGAAAGCGCGCGCAGTTCGGTGTGCTCGGAAAGGGGGACGGCTTGGCAGAAGCTCGAAACGCCGCCGGTCAGCGGCCATTCCCGCAGCCGCCGGTGCTGAAAGCGCAGCGTCACCTCGCCGTCGGCAAGGTGGAACATCTGGCCGAGCCCATATCCCGGGCAATACTCCTGAAACAGCGGCCACCTGCCCAAGGGCGTGAGGCTGGTGAGATAGGCCTCCACCTCGTCCATCGTCTGGAAGTAGCGAACCTTCTCAAAGGCTATGCCGGCGGCTTCAAGATGGGGCTGTATTTCGAGCGGGTTGCTCCACTTCGCAATCAGCGGGAACGACACGTTGGCCGCCTTGAAGTCGGCACTGTCGGGCTGCTCGGGCTGCAGGCTCCACGGCACGGTTAGCCCCAGGCTTTCGGCCTTCGCGAGGAGCGCAGACTTGTCGAGCACCAGATCGAGTGTGTCCGGATCGGGCGCTGCGATCTGGAATGCGTGCGAGCCCTGCTTGAGTTCGGCAAGCTCGACCAGGTCGCTTTCGCCAATTGCCATCACCGCTTCTATTCCCAGCTTTTCGGCAAGCTGTGGAAGCCAAGTTGCCAAGGCACCTTTGGGCCGATGCACGGCCTGCGAGGCATAGCGGCTATGCTTCAGGAAGGAATCAGCGTCTCTCGTGATTGCCACGATGGGCACGCCATGCGCGCCGACCTCGCGCATAACCGCAAGCGAGATCGGGCTCTCGGAGCAGAGAAGCCCCAATTTCGGGTACGAGCGTTTCATGCGAACCTGTCAGCCTCGCAACGCCGACGTTAGCCATGCGGCCCGCCGCAGCAGGCGGGGCGAGAGAACGCCTGAGCGGCAGCCCTTGTCGTCTACTGAGTGGTTCATCTGCGCGATCCTCGAAACGGAATGCCCTTGCGATAGTTGAAGGATCATAGCGCGCCACTGCTTTACGAACGGTGAGTACGCTGAGTTTGGGGTTCAAAGGTGGGCACGTCATGTCGGTTGTGATTTCGAAGCCTTGCAAATCGGTGACGAATTTGCGACCTCGCGCCGCTGCAGTGGGTCCTCATGCTGGGGGCAAGGCAAAGGATACTGATCGATAATGGCCGGTTACGAGGCTCTGCCCGAACGCAAGCCCACCCGTTTGAAGCGGAAAATGCGCAACTTCTTCGGAGCCTGGGGAGTCTTTTTCCAGGGTTTCGTTGAGCATCCGGTGATGGTCGGTTCGATTATCCCGTCCTCGCGCTTCACGATTGCTAAGATGCTAGCGCCCGTGGATTGGGATCGTTGCAAGCTGTTTGTCGAATACGGGCCGGGCGTGGGCACCTTTTGCCGCCCGGTGCTCGATCGGCTGCCGGGCGATGCAACTTTGCTCGTGATCGATACGAACAAGCTGTTCATCGACTACCTGAACCGCACTATCAACGACAGCCGTTTTATTGCTGTCCATGGTTCGGCGGAAGATGTTGAAGAGATCATCCGCACGCATGGCCACGAGAAGGCGGACTACATCCTGTCGGGCTTGCCGTTCTCAACCTTGCCCGAGGGCCTTGGCCCCCGCATCGCCGCCGCGACCTATCGCGCGGTCCGTCCGGGCGGCGCTTTCCTCACTTACCAGTTCAGCAAGTCCGCTCATAACCTAACCGCGCAGTATTTTGACCGCGTGGACAGCGGGTTCGAGCTGTTGAACATCCTTCCCTGCTGCCTCGCCTGGGGCTGGAAGGACAAGCAAGAGACCGCCGCTACCGACGCATAGAGGCGTTCGTCTGTTGCGTTGGGCGGGGCAGCCGATCTGCGCCAGCTAGTGTAGCGGAACTTTCGTGGACGCTGAGGGTGTCATTCGATACCCTGTGCAGAAGAGGCCCACCGGGCCTCGGCTTACGATACCTTCAGCAGGGCATTGTTGCAGGGGTTTCCGAGTATGGTGACGGCCTTGATCCCGTCGGGCTGCGACTTCGCACCGGCTGGACCCGTCCGCCTTGCAGCCTGCACTGCCCGGCGCGGAAGGGAGCCTACCTCTGCCCGGGTGCAGCCATCAGGGCTGCTCTTGGAACAAGCGGCGCAAGGGTTCGTAGGTTCATAGAACACTCGCAGGGGATAGCCGGCCGCCGTCGTGCGGCCAGATTCCCTGATATGCAATAACCGCAGGAAAGGTCTGCCTTGCCGTACCAGCCACTATCGGAATACCGCGCTCTCATCAGAAACCACCACTTTGCTGATGAGCAGCAAGTGCTCGATCACCTGATCGAAAAGCATGGCCCCTCGGAAGATCAGCGCAAGGCCATCGGCGAGCGTGCGTGGAGCGTGATTGACCGGGTTCGCAAGCATAGCAAACCGACGATGATGGAGAGCTTCCTCCAGGAATATGGTCTTTCGACCGAGGAGGGGCTTGGCCTGATGACGCTGGCCGAGGCGCTGTTGCGCGTTCCCGACAGCGAGACGGTGGACCGGCTGATCGAAGACAAGATCGTGCAAGCCGATTGGGGTGAGCACTTCGGCAACTCGGACAATGCGCTGGTCAATGCCTCCACCATGGCGCTGGGTCTCACCGCTACGCTGCTGGACGATCCCGAACATGCCGGGCCGCTCTCCGCCGTGCAGAGCGCTGCAAAGCGGCTCGGCGCGCCGGTGGTGCGTGCCTCGGTGCAGCGGGCCATGCGCGTGCTGGGCGGGCAGTTCGTGCTCGGAGAATCGATCGAAGAGGCTATGAAGCGCGCCCGTAAATGGGAAAAGCAGGGCGCAACCTATAGCTATGACATGCTGGGCGAGGCAGCCGTTACCGCCAAGGACAGCGAGGTGTTCTTCGACGCCTATATGCATGCGCTCGATGAGATCGCCAAGGCTGCCAAGTCCGACGACATCCGCGAGAATCCTGGCCTGTCGATCAAGCTGTCGGCGCTTTATCCGCGCTATGAAATGAGCCAGCAATCGCGTGCTATTCCCGCGCTTGCCGAGCGCGTCAGCGAGCTCGCGCGTAAGGCGGCGGAGGCCAATGTCGGGCTGAATATCGACGCCGAGGAAGCCTATCGGCTCGGTCTCTCGCTCGACCTGATCGAGCTGGTGCTGGCCGATCCGCAGCTGGCTGACTGGGACGGCTTCGGCGTGGTGGTCCAGGCCTTCGGCAGGCGCGCCAGCTTCGTGATCGACTGGCTTTATGCCCTGGCGACGCAGCTCGACCGCAAGATCATGGTGCGGCTGGTGAAGGGCGCCTACTGGGATAGCGAGATCAAGCTGGCGCAGATGAACGGGGTGGAGAGCTTCCCCGTATTCACCTGCAAGTCCGCCACCGACATCAGCTATATCTGCTGCGCCAACCAGTTGCTCGGCCTGACCGATCGCATCTATCCGCAGTTCGCCACCCACAACGCCCATAGCGTGGCGGCGATTATGGAGCTGGCGGGCAACCGGCGTGATTTCGAGTTCCAGCGTTTGCACGGAATGGGCGAGGGGCTGCACGGCTTCCTGCTGAAGGATCGCGACGTACGCTCGCGCATCTATGCGCCTGTCGGTGCGCATCGCGAACTGCTGGCCTATTTGGTGCGCCGCTTGCTCGAAAACGGAGCGAACAACAGTTTCGTTGCGCAGCTTTCGAACCCTCAGGTTCCTACCGAAAGCATAGCTGCCGACCCGTTCGAAACACTGGCCGCGGATCGTGAGCAGTCGCAGAAGAAGATCGTGCCTCCAGCTGATCTTTATCAGCCAGAGCGCGTCAATTCGCGGGGCTACGACCTTGCCGTGCGAGCGCACCTCAACCGCTATCAGGAACTGCGCATGCCGTTCGCGGAGAAGATCTGGCGAGCTGGCCCAATTGTCGCGGACGGGAGCACTTCCGGTGAGGAAATCACCATCTACAACCCGGCCGATACAGAGAAGATCGTCGGCTACGCGATCGAGGCGGATGCCGAAACCGTCAAACATGCGCTGGACGCTGCGCAGCCGTGGCAAGCCGATGCGGCTGAGCGCGCCGAGACGCTGCGCCGCATCGCCGATCTGTATGAGGCGAACGAGGGGGAATTCTACGCCCTGTTGACGCGCGAGGCAGGCAAGAGCCCGGTTGATACGGTTACCGAGCTACGCGAAGCGGTCGACTTCTTGCGGTATTACGCCAGCCAGTGCGAAAAGCCCGAAGTGGCCGACCGCAAACCGCGCGGCGTAATCGCCTGCATCAGTCCGTGGAACTTCCCGCTTGCCATCTTCACCGGCCAGATCGCCGCAGCACTCGCGGCGGGCAACGGTGTAATTGCAAAGCCTGCCGAAACCACGCCGCTGGTTGCCTTCATGGCCATCCGGTTGTTCCATCTGGCGGGTGTTCCCGAAACCGCGGTCCAGCTCGTGCCCGGCACCGGCGCCGAGGTTGGCGGGCTGCTTAGCGGCGATGCAAGGATCGATGGCGTGTGCTTCACTGGATCGGTCGAAACCGCGCATGTGATCAACCGCTCGATGGCTGAAGGGCTTTCACCCAACGCGCTGTTGATTGCGGAGACGGGCGGGCTCAACTCGATGATCGTCGACAGTTCGGCGCTGCCCGAACAGGCGGTGAAAGACGTGATTACCTCGGCCTTCCAGTCAGCCGGGCAGCGGTGTTCGGCCTTGCGGATGCTTTATGTGCACCAGGACATGGCCGAGCAGTTTATCGAGATGCTGTCGGGCGCGATGGACGAGCTGATCGTCGACGATCCGTGGTTCCATTCGACGGACCTTGGCCCTGTGATCGATGCCAAGGCGCAGAAGAACATCGGCGAATACATCGCCAAGGCCAAGGCTGAGGGACGGCTGATCAAGCAGATCGACGCGCCTGAAGCAGGGCATTTCGTTGGCCCTGCGGTCATCCGCGTCAACGGGATCGACGACCTTGAACGAGAGGTGTTCGGCCCTGTGCTGCATCTTGCCCTGTTCGGGAAGCAGGAGCAGCTTCGCGACATCATAGGCGACGTGAACGGGCGCGGTTATGGCCTTACTGCTGGCCTGCACACGCGCATCAAGCGGCGGCAGAATTTCATCGCCGACCGGATTCACGTCGGCAACATGTACGTGAATCGCAACCAGATTGGGGCAGTGGTGGGCACCCATCCGTTTGGCGGCGAAGGCCTGTCAGGCACAGGCCCTAAGGCCGGCGGACCGCACTATCTGCCGCGTTTCTATGCCGAGGATGTGGCGAGCGAGCCGGTCACGCAAGGTCGCGCAGTTTCACTCGAGGAGCTGAACGCGGCGCTGGCCGCGCTGCCTGAGGCGTCCAACCGCAAGATCGAAGAGATCGAAATGCCGGGGACTACCGGGGAGAGCAATTGCCTCTCGATGCACCCGCGTGGCCCGATCCTGTGTCTGGGCCCAGACGGCGCAGAGGCGGTGCGTCAGGCGGAAGAACTGCGCGCGCTGGACTGCCCGGCGCTGGCGGTGGCGCCGGGAGCGGTGGGTGATCACGCCATCGATGGCTTTATCGACCGTGCGATCCTTGCCGAGGTCGGACCGCTGAAGGTGGTGGTGAGCTTCAGCGATGCAGAGGACCGCAAGGCAATCCGCAAGGCGCTGGCCAGCCGCGATGGGGCGATTGTGCCGCTCTTCACCACGCCTGACTTTGCCCGTCGGTGCCTGGTGGAGCGGCACATCTGCATCGACACCACCGCCGCTGGCGGCAACGTATCGCTGCTCAGTTAGCGGTTTCGTCGGGGAACGGCTCGATCTTGGTCTGCTTGACCGGCTCGGGCTGTTCCCACGGCAGGTGGCGTTCGTCGAGCGTGGTCAGGTTGCCGAGTTCCACCAACACAGCGCGTGAGTGATAGCCGAGTAGCTGCTTGACCGGGATATCCAGGTTGCGCACCAGAATTTCGGTCTCCTCGGAGGTGAAATCGCTCATCCCGCGGGCACGCTCGGTGCCATTTTCGTCGTAAATGTGGATCACGTCGCCCTTCACGTAGGGGCCTTCGATGTTGATCACGTCTTCGCGCTGGATGCCGCGTTCCTCTTTTTCCACCGCATCGGCCGCTTCGTTTTTGACAACGATGGAGCCGGCCACGTGCAGCCGCTCAGACAGCCAGCTGTGCCAGGTAGCCAGCGGCTCCGAATGGGCGAGGCAGATAGTGCGCGGATGCTCGCCAAACAGGGCGGACGCGATCGGGTTGTCGGTCTCGCCATTGGCGATGATCGTGTGGCAGCCGGAATTTTGCGCCATATTGGCCGCTTGCAGCTTGGTCAGCATGCCGCCGCTGCCAAGGGCGCTGACCCCTTCCGTCACCGAGAGATACTGGCTGACATCCTGCACCTCTTCCACGAGCTTGGCCTCGGGATCGGACGGGTCCTTGTCGTAAAGCCCGTCGACGCTGGTGAGGATGATGAGATGCTCGGCCAGAACCATCTGCGCCACCTTGGCGGCAAGCCGGTCGTTGTCGCCGACCCGGATTTCCTCGGTGGTGATGGTGTCGTTCTCGTTGATGATCGGAATGACGCCCGCCTGCAGCAAACGCTGCAGCGTGTTCTTGGTGTTGAGGAAGCGCGAGTGAATTTCAAAGTCGCCCAGAGTCACGAGGATCTGTGCGATGTTGAGATCATATTCGTGGCCGATCTGCTTGTAGGCGTTGAGCAGCAAGGGCATTCCGCAGGCAGCGGAGGCCTGCTTGTCACGCAGCCCGGCGTTTTCGGGGTCCACGCCCATCATCTTCATGCCCAGCGCGACTGAACCAGACGAGCACAAAAGAATGTCGTAACCCTGTTCTCTCAGTAGCGAAATATCTTCCATTATTCGCTGCATGAAAGCCCAGCGCGGGGTCAAGCGTTTCTGATCCGTAAGAAGGCTGGATCCGATTTTTACGACAATCCTTTTGCGGGTCATAGAACAACCAAGTATTACTTCGGGACAATGGCGATATATTTAAAAGGTTAATTTCGGTGAAAGTGGCGATGTTTTCGTCTTGTGTTGCCCACCGTTCTAACGGCTGACCATATAGGCCACGTTGAATTTCTGGCAAGGCGTTGGCCGAGTAAATCGGGCCAGCCCGGGCAGGAGAGACAATCGCGAGGCTGTCCGCGCCGCCCGCGCGGCAATTCTCTGCTGCGTCCTGACCGGCGCACGGCAGAGGCCGGGGGCAAAACCGCAGTTTGGGCAAGGCCGAGCTTGAATGCGCGCCGCTCCCGCTATACCGCAATGCAACACGCAGTTGATACCGGGGATGTGGCCAACCTGACAATGAGCGATTTTGATGCTCTGGAATTTCGCAGCGCGCTGGGTCGCTTCGCTACGGGGGTGACGATCGTCACCACCGTGGATGCAGCAGGCGAACGTTACGGCGTGACGGCCAATAGTTACAATTCGGTCTCGCTCGATCCACCGCTGGTGCTGTGGTCGCTGGCGAAGACATCGCGCTCGATAGAGGCGTTCGAGGGGTGCAAGGCCTTCGCGGTGCATATCCTCGGTGCGCACCAGGAAGAGCTGGCCATGCGCTTCGCGTCTCCCGCCGCTGACAAGTTCGCGGGGCTCGATGTTCATGCCGGCCTGCACGGGGTGCCGCTGTTCGAGGAATGCGCGGCCCATTTTGAGTGCACGCTGGAAAACCGCTTTGAAGGCGGCGATCACGTGATTTTCCTCGGCCGGGTAGAGCATTTCGCGCGTGGCGATGCGGCGCCGTTGCTGTTCCACGATGGCAAGTTTGCTCGTGTCGAAGCCTCGGAGAAAGAAGCATAAAGGGCGATCCAAAGATGCGCGGGGCCGACGACTCTCTCCGGCAGGCGGTCTTGCCTGCCCCACCGAGCCTGCGCGAGCTGAGCGCGCGCGGTCCGCTCGCGCTGTTCCTCGATTTCGACGGTACGCTGGTCGAACTCGCCGCCGGTCCTGATGAGATCATGGTTCCAGCGGGGCTGGTCGATGCGCTGAACGCGCTGTCGGCGCGTCTGGACGGGCGATTGGCGCTGATCAGTGGGCGCGCGATTGTTGACCTGGAAAAGCACCTTGGCCCGCTAGCGCTGGCCCGCGCCGGCTCGCACGGTGCCGACTGTCGCCTGGCCGATGGCACGGCGCTGGGCGCGGCTCCCTCGGGGCTGACCAGCGACGCCGTAGCCGAAATCGCAGCCTTTGCCGAAACCGAGGGCTTCGTGCGCGAAGACAAGCCACACGGCGGCGCGCTCCATTATCGCCACCAGCCATCGCTGGAGAGCAAGGCGCTGGCCTTTGCCGAAAGCTTTGCCGCTCGTCATGGCCTTACGATCAAGCGCGGCAAGTGCGTGATCGAGTTCGTTGCCAGCGGTGCGGACAAGGGCTGGGCGGTTGCCGCTCTCATGGCTGAGGCGCCCTTTGTAGGGGCCACGCCGGTGTTCGTGGGCGATGATGTGACCGACGAAGATGGTTTTCGCGCCGCCGGGCAGCTTGGCGGCTTTGGTGTTTTGGTGGGCGAGCGTGATGGCTCGCAGGCACGCTTTGGGCTGGATCGGCCCGCCGATGTTTACCGATGGCTGGAGATTGAATGACACATACACCTTCGCTTGAACTGTGGCCGATCGGCAATTGCCAGGTCTCTGGCCTTATCGACCGGCGCGGGGCGATCGTGTGGGGCTGCGTGCCGCGCGTCGATGGCGACCCGGCCTTTTGCGCGCTGGTGAATGGCGATGCGCAGGACGTTGGTGTCTGGCGCTTCGAGATCGAGGGGCAGGTTTCTGCCTCGCAGAGCTACATTCGCAACACCCCGATCCTCGTCACCCGGCTTGAGTCGGAGGATGGCAGCGCGGTCGAGGTGCTCGACTTCTGCCCCCGGTTCGAACGCTCGGGCCGGATGTATCGCCCGGTGGCCTATGCCCGCATCGTGCGCCCGGTGGCAGGAACGCCGCGGGTGAAGGTGGTGTTGCGGCCGATGAAGGATCACGGCGCGGCGCTTGCCGAAACCACCAACGGCACCAACCATATCCGCTATCTCACCAGCGGACAGGCCTTGCGGCTCTCGACCGATGCGCCGGTGGGCTATGTGCTCGAAAACCGCTGGTTCCGGATCGAAGAAGATACGCACTTCTTCCTCGGGCCGGATGAGCCGTTCAACGGCAACCTGCGCGAACAGGTCCGCTCGATGGAGCAGCAGACGCGCAAGTACTGGCAGCTGTGGGCGCGCGGGCTTGCCACGCCTTACGAATGGCAGGAAGAGGTGATCCGCTGTGCGATCACGCTGAAGCTGTGCCAGCACGAGGAGACCGGCGCGATCGTTGCTGCGCTGACGACCTCGATCCCCGAAGCGCCCGGCTCGGAGCGCAACTGGGACTATCGCTACTGCTGGATTCGCGATTCTTACTACACCGTGCAGGCCTTGAACCGCCTCGGCGCGCTCGACGTGCTGGAGAAGTATCTCGCCTACCTGCGCAATATCGTCGATTCGGCGAAGGGCGGGCATATTCAGCCGCTCTATTCGGTGATGGGCGAGGGCGAGTTGAATGAAACGACCGCCGGGTGGATGGCTGGTTATCGCGGGATGGGGCCGGTGCGGATCGGCAATGCCGCTTACCAACAGGTTCAATACGACTGCTATGGTCAGATCGTCTTGCCCACGGTGCAGGGCTTTATCGACAAGCGTCTCCTCAGGATTGCTGACGAACACGACTTCGAGGCGCTCGAAGAGGTGGGCGAGAAGGCCTGGGAAATGCACGACAAGCCCGATGCGGGCCTGTGGGAGTTTCGCACGCGGCAAGAGGTCCACACCTACTCCGCGGTGATGAGCTGGGCGGCCTGCGACCGGCTCGCCACCAGTGCCGAGCATCTGGGCATGGCCGATCGGGCCGAGCACTGGCGCACCCGCGCCAACGCCATCCGCGCCACCATTGAAGCCAAGGCGTGGAAAGAGGAGGCGGGGCACTATGGCGCGAGCTTCGAGAGCGACTATCTCGATGCTAGCCTGCTGCAGCTGCTCGAACTGCGCTATTGCTCGCCTGACGATCCGCGTTTCGTGGCGACATTCGAACAGGTCGAGAAGGAGCTGCGCCGGGGCGAGCACATGCTCCGCTATGCCGCCGAGGATGATTTCGGAGCGCCGGAAACGGCTTTCAACATCTGCACCTTCTGGCTGATCGAAGCACTGGCAATGACCGACCGCAAGGACGAGGCGCGCGAACTGTTTACGACCATGCTCGATCATCGCACCGCCTCGGGCCTGTTATCGGAAGACATGGACTTCGAGACCGGGGAGCTGTGGGGGAACTTCCCGCAGACCTATTCGCTGGTTGGAGTGATAAATTGTGCAGGCCTGCTGTCGCGCGCTTGGAATAGCTTGCGATAGTCTATGGTCTGAACGGGGGACAAGATGAGCAGACTGGTAGTCATTTCGAACCGCGTCGCGGTGCCCAAGGCGCGCGGTGCGGCCGGGGCCCAGGGCGGGCTTGCGGGCGCGCTCAATGCGGCCCTGCGCAAGAACGGCGGCATATGGTTCGGCTGGTCGGGCCAAGGGGTGGACGAGTTCACCGGTTCGATCAACTACTCGCGCTCAAGCGATGGGGTGACCACTGCCACCATCGATCTCGAACATCAGGACGTCGACGAATATTATAACGGCTACGCCAATTCCACGCTCTGGCCGCTGTTCCACTTCCGCCTCGATCTGACCCGCTACGAGAACGAATTCGGCGTCGGCTATGAGCGCGTGAACGAACGCTTTGCCGAGGCGGTGGTGCCGCTGATCGAGCCCGAAGACGACATCTGGGTGCACGACTATCATCTGATGCCTTTGGCCGAGCGGTTGCGGGCCAAAGGGATAAAAAACCGCATTGGGTTCTTCCTCCATATCCCCTGGCCGCCGACCAACCTGCTGGTTTCGCTGCCGTTCCACGAACGGTTGGTGCGCGCGCTGCTGCGATACGATCTGATCGGGTTGCAAAACGATACCTGGCTCGACAGCTTCCTGCACTACTGTCGCAAGGAACTGGGCGCCGAGGTCGATGAGGCCACAGGTGAAGTCGTGCTCGATGGCCGCGTCACCATTGCCAAGGCCTATCCGATCGGGATCGACTATGAGCATTTCCTCAGCAAGGGCGAAACGGATGAGGCCCGGCACGCGCAGGAGCGTCTGGTCTCTTCCACCCGCCACCGCACGGCCATGATCGGGGTCGACCGGCTCGACTATTCGAAGGGATTGCCCGAGCGGCTCGACGGGATCAGCCGCTTCTTCGACAATTATCCCGAGCGGGTGCGCGACCTCGTATTCATCCAGATCGCGCCGCCGAGCCGCGAAAACGTCGAGAGCTATCAGCACATCCGCGGAGTGCTCGAACAGAAGACCGGGCAGATCAACGGCGCGCGATCCGAGGTCGATATCGTGCCGATCCGCTATGTGAACCGCGGGCACAGCCAGGAAGAGCTGTTCGGGTTCTATCGCGGGGCGAAGATCGGGCTGGTCACGCCCTTGCGCGACGGGATGAATCTGGTGGCAAAGGAATATGTCGCTTCGCAAGACCCGGACGACCCGGGTGTTCTGATCCTGTCGCGGTTCGCCGGTGCTGCGCCGCAGCTCGATTGCGACGGCGAGGGCGCGCTCATGATCAACCCGCACAGCGCCGACGATATTGCGCACAATATCCGCCTCGCTCTCGACATGCCGTTGGAGGAGCGCAAGGCGCGGTGGGAACGCATGATCGTCACCGTGCGCGACGATAATGTCCACTGGTGGACCGAAAACTTCGTTGGCGATCTGGCTGCAATCGAGCTGGACTAGGTCCGGCGCGAACGTGACTAGGCCTGCTGTGTGTTGAGCCCTGTCTCTGCCGAGCGGGCGCGCCCATCGCGGGGCCGCGCATCCAGGGCCTGTCGGACACGGAATTGCAGCATTGACGGATCGAACGGCTTGCGGATGTAGTCCTGCGCGCCGAACTGGAACGCGGCCTTCTCTTCCCCGATGTCTTGCGTGGTGGTCAGCATGATCACCGGCAGGTCATGAAATCTGTGGGACAGTTTGAGACTGCGCAGGAGGCCTGTGCCGCTCTCACCGGGCAACATGTCCTCCAGCAGCAAGACGTCTGGGCGATGGTGCTCAATAACGCGCATTGCTTCTTCCGCGCTCGTCACCCAGCCGCATGAGTGGCCAGCAGCCATCAGGACCTGCGAAGCGTGTTCCGCCGTCAGCCCGTTCGGATCCACGAGGAGAATTCGCGCCATCGTCACCGTCCCACTGCCCCAGTTCGGATGAGACGGAGTGTCGGCCACCAGCCGCTGCTCTGCGGTTAGCGCGGCAATAGGCACTAATGCGGAGGCTCAGATCGCCGCGATCAGGGCATTGATGGCCAGGAACAGCAGCACGAACGTGCCAAGCATGAACAGCGTGAGTCGCACCGGCACGGTGTTGACCAGCGCCTGCCACAGCGAGTGGGCGATCCGCAGCGCAACGTAGAGCCAAGCGGCGGTCAAGACAGCTTGCGAATAGCCAACCATGGCGAGGATCAGCACACAGGCGTAGAACAGCGTCGGTTGTTCCATCAGGTGCGCGTAGTTGTGGGCTTTCCAATTGACCTCAGGCGCGAGCACGCCCTCAAGGTCCTGGCCTCTCCCACCCTTGCGCTCTTCGATCCGGATTCCTGCGCGGGCCAATGCAGGCATCCGTACGGCAGCCATCCAGCCCAGCATGATCAGCGACCAGATTATGAGGACCGCCGCCGGGGCGAGAATTTGCGTGTGCATCGTTGAGATCTCCCGTCCGCTCTCGTCTTGGCGTGAAGAACCTGACCGGAGAAACTGAGTTGTCAACAAAAACCTAGTTTGTTCAACCTTCCGTCAGGACCCGGGCAAACTGAACCGGATCGACATTGCCGCCCGTCGCCATGATCACGGTGGTGCCATCCAGCGCGACCTTGCCTGCAAGCGCTGCGGCCAATGCCACCGCGCCGCCCGGCTCGAGCACCAGCCGCAGATGTTCGAAGGCGAAGCGCTGGGCTTGGGCCACTTCGGCTTCGCTAATGCGGAGGCCGAAAGCGCACCGCTCGCGCAACACCGCGAAGTTGAGCGGGCTGGTGGCAAGCGTCTGCAAGGCATCGCAGGCGGTGGGCGGCGGATTGTCCTGCACCCGGCAGATCGAGCCTGCCTCAAGCGAGCGGCAGACATCGTCCCAACCCTCGGGCTCCACGGGCACCACCGCTGCGTCCGGGCAGGCGAGCGCCAGTCCGGCCGTAAGCCCGCCACCACCGCAACAGGCGACAATGCGGTCAACGGGCGGGGCGCTCCGGGCGGCCAGTTGCTCGGCGAATTCGATCCCGGCGCTGCCTTGGCCTTCGATCACCCACGGATCGGCGAAGGCGTGGCAATAGGTCGCGCCTTTCTGTTCGGCGATGGCCTGAGCAATTTCCTCGCGGTTTTCCTTCAGCCGGTCGTAGGTCACGATCTCTGCGCCGAGTTCGCGGGTGCGCGCCAGTTTGATCGGCGGGGCATCGGCGGGCATCACGATGGTTGCCGCCATGCCAA
>CENV01016376.1_pt1 | contig 57631 bp, 58 predicted proteins | sample 530231 | NCBI WGS metagenome assembly CENV01 (sample SAMEA2619815, study PRJEB7988) | marine metagenome | biome: marine biome (ENVO:00000447); feature: surface water layer (ENVO:00002042); material: "saline water (ENVO:00002010), including plankton (ENVO:xxxxxxxx)" | depth 5 m
CTTACTGTCAATTCGGTTTAGCGATATCCAAGGGGATAGATTAGTCCTCAGGGAAAGCAAAACCGGTAAGGTAGCAAGTATCAAGCTCAACGAAAAAGCTAGAACGATTATTGAACGGATAGGTTCGGAGCATCCTGACCATGCTTACCTGTTTCAGTCCTATCGGAACCGCTGGTCACTTAATCAGTCACCCAGGCCATTGAGCAGCCGGTATGTGAATCGTGCAATCTCAATGATTGGTGAAGAAGTAGGGTTAGACCTGGGAACGCACTCAATGCGTAAAACGCGAGGTTACCACCTCTACAAAAACACCAATGACCTTGCACGGGTTATGAAGATGCTTAGGCACAGTAATGAGGCGGTTACCTTGCGCTACATTGGTATTACGCAGGAAGACGTTGATAGGGACTTTGTTGAGCTGGAAATTTAGTGCGGTATATACCCGCACTCTTTTTCTTCATCGAGTATTAATTTAAAAAGAGGAGTAATTGTATCGCAAGAATTATAGAGAGAAACCATAATACTATCGTAAAGCGTTTTCTTAATGACTCGATTTGCTTTGATAAATGCTTAAACTTTCCGGAATTGTCTATAAGTTTTATATCGGCTCTTTCTCCATCTTTAGAGAACTGATCCGCATAAGAAGCTAGCACTCCTCCCCCTGCACCAGCACAAGAGTAGATAGCTAAACTTTGTAACAGCATGAAAATTCCAGAGTACTGAGTAAATAGCTCCCTGTTGAGGAGTAGTTGCTTCAATCCATCAGCAAAAACACTAGACCAAAAAACTCCGAAGAGAATTAGTGCTATCCCTTTAGTCGACCTAGTCCATTTCGCATGGATAAGCGCAATGAAAGGAAATATAAAGCTGAGGGCTAGAGCAAGGGGCACTGCGGATGATACGTTGTAAATAACGACAGTGACAGCAGCTATTAGAGAGAAAATTGCTAGAGTGGTGAAAACTATTTGCATTGAGCCCCCAATTGTTTAACTTTGCAATAGTTGTTGGTACTTGGGTTTAGTGGCATTAGCTTATCGTTTGTTTAACCATCTCTCTAGAGGCGTTTTTCAATTATGGTGGTTTAATACTCCACCCTATGCTGTCACTGAAATCTTTAGTACCTAGTCCAGACTTTACTAATTTCTACTACAGTTGAATGATTTTCTGCTATCTCCGTAATGTTTGCTCTTAAGTTTTGCAAAATAACTGAGGCGATAAAACGCATCCTGGTAAGACATTGAAGCTCGTCCCTCATTTCGCAGCAAGTGGTAGCTGGCGTTATTTACGAAGTGCACACCGCCAGCCAATTCGGAAATATTTAGCTTTAACGCACTTGCCCAGGCTCTCTTGATAAAACAAGCCAAACTAGTTTCGCTGCCGCTGTACTTACCGAGTCTTCCAAAGTAACTTTCGTTGAGAACCAAGGCAACGTGGTAATGCGGCTTCTCAGAACCTTCTTGCTCTAGACACCAAACATATCGAATGGTACAAGGATGGACACGGTTATAGCTACTTAAACGTCGTTTGCTGTCTGTTGCAAATTGGTATTTTAATGCTTCGAAAAACCGAGTAATGGAGTTTGATTCAGATGCATACTCAGCAGTTATAGGGAACCTTAAGTCAAAGCGTACTACAAGGACCCTTGCGTAATCATCCATCGCCTTTGCTAGAACTTGCTCAATTGACTCAAGGTAGTTAATAGCTAAGGGCCCTTTATAGTTGTAGACTCTTAAACCGTTGTAGAAACTCTCGTAGGTCAACCTAAGGTTTGTATTATCAGGGGGTCTTCTGTTCATGACTATTCCTCGTATGATTGGTTATGTGTCATACAAGTAGTCAGCCATGTAAAACTTTATTGGCATTGTTTAATGAGCAGCTTTGATGCTGCTCTAGTGGCTTATACAGTTACTCTCTAAATATATTAATTATTACATACATCCTGCAGAGTAATTTACCCCAGTATGGCGTGTGAGGCCATGCGAAGACACGCACATTGTGGTTCTGATTAAATATCAATAGTTTTAACTGCAATGGCAAGGAATACTCAACCGACAACTAACAACTTTTGTGATGAAGAAAAGAAGTTCTTACTGGCAGGGTATAGCATGAATTTTTTTTGTCTCAGTTCGTCACTAGGTTTGTCTGAGAACGGCTGGCTGTTTATCACTGCGCTTTGAATTTCATAAAGTAGGCCAATTGCCGCGCTAGCCATAAAGCTGCTGATCGCCTTATGTATTGTATTGGTATCGTTACACTCTATACTTTTAGTCAGTGGGCCAGTTATAACTTTGGAAATTTCATTTAAGAGCAAAGCGTATTGATTCTCTGGTGTCGTATTCAAGGCATGATCTTTTGACTCTGCCGAGTCTGAATGGGGAAAGCCAGAGTGTTTTAATTCATCTATAACGATTGCTTCAATTAAGATACAGAGGTGTTTGTAGGGCCGATCTCCAAGGTGAGTCTTGGCCTTAAATAACTTGCGCAGGACGGCAAAGTCGTTATTCCTTAACTCTTTCGGTATACCGAGTTTAATGCCGTGTTGCTTGGATAGTTCTCTAAGAGCAGTTAGCCTTTGGCTGCTGCTAGTAAGGCCTGCGAGATCGAGCATCAAGGATACTGTTTGTCTTACAGGGTTGTCGAACAGGATGATCTCGGTATTAAGGCCATCTAACTCATAGTTTTTGACGACGATGTCGGGCTTTAGAATCAAGGTTGATTTCGCTTTGCCCATTAAGCCGCTTCCAACGAATCCCCCGACTTGCTCTGATAGTAGGCCTAGCTTGCGAAATTGTGAAAGATGGTTCCTCAGCGTTTTGGTCTTAATACCTAACAATGAAGCAAGTTCACCATGCTCGGTCTTAATTATTCCATATTCACTGGCTAGGCAAAGAAGGGTTCCAAAAGTTATTTGTTGCGGACGCATAAACCGAACCGCACCAATCGCATTACTTTTCTGCGCTTGTCCTTTGCTTACGACTTTAAAGTTCTCGGTATCATCTAGCTTATCTTGGCTGACACTCAGAAGGTTGGCTGTGTCGTCTCGATTAGAGGTTATCAGTTTTATCGCTATCTCCGAAAATGGCGGTTTGTGATTGGATGTGTCGGTTTCTAAATCGGCAACAGAAAAACTAACTCTGCCGTTTTCTCTCGATAAGTTTGACGTGACTAGGTATTCTTTCGTGACTAACTCAGTTAATTCCGCATGGTAGTTATTTTTTACATATACGCCGATGTCGCTACTCTTTAACTGCAGGTTTTCCTCGCGCTTTTCCGTCGTCAAAACAAAGTGACGGTGATTATTTTTGTTGGTCCACTCGATTAAATTTACGAGCAGGTGTTTTGCCTTTAGAGATATGGGATACTCGTCCGTTAACACGGATACTGACTTGTGATCATTCATAAATGACATCGATGTTGTTGTTATTAGGTATACCTTAAGCCAGATTCTGTCAAATGTCACTTTGATGTTGTTCGTTATCTGTATATGGTCACATATGTTTTTTTAGTCGTCGTTGGTTGGCTAATAGAAGAAATCGGGAGAGATACATGAGTCGAAAATCGAAATCCATCGAGCGAGTTGCGGCAGAGGAAATAGATCTGAATTTTGATAGCGAAGATGAAAAATTCGATTTGATCGACCAGCACGTTGCCGAAGAATTTAGCTTTGTAAGTCCTAAAAATCGCATCCTTTTTTATCGTTGGCTCGAGCTCTTTCTCGATAAATATCCGACCCGCTCGCATGTCGATTTACATGGTCCAGTTGACAATGGTCAATTGCTTACATGTGAAAAGGTTGCTGTTTTATTAGGCATTCCTGAAAGAAGTTTAGACCTAAATTCTTATTGGAAACGAGGAAGGAGAGCGATTAGAGATAGAGTCAAAGAGGAAAATAAGGCGGAAGGGGATAAGATAGTCGTCATACCTATTTCAGTGAGTCGGCGGGACAAAGACAGGTTCGAAGACTTCAAGCATCGCCTTGATTACGAAGCTACCAACAAGGACGCTCTGATTGAATTACTTGATTTGAGTGAGAGCTTTGAGCCTGCAGTGAAAAAGCGCGTGCGAGAACAGTATGAGAACCTTTTGGAGGAAAACAAGAAGCTTAGGAGGGAAAGGGAAGGGAAGTTCGCTAAGCAGAATACCCGCAAAAGGATTGAGAGACTGGAGGAGGCTCTCGATATGTTGTTTGGTGCTAGTTTCGGTATGTCCGTGGATGAATATCTTAAAAATCATAGACAGCGAAATGCGTTGGAGGAAGGGCATAAGCGGATTGCAGCCGAAAATAGTTCCTCGACAAAGAATGACGATACTGAGAAGCCAGAATAACGGTAAGTATGCTTCATTGCTATTTGGTCGAAGCGTTTAGATGAACTTTTAGCCGATATCGTCGATGATTCCCGGTCCATTCCACCTATTGCTTTTAAATATCGAAACAATAGGTGGCAACTCGCAAACCCTTTTCAGCAAATTCATTTAACTTCTTTTTCACAACTGTCATGCAACATTAATCTAAACCTGATTAAATTGTACGCGTTTTCGTACAAACGTTGCGATAAACACTTGATGTACACACCAAGAATTTATAAAAAACAAAATAGGTATCTCGATGAAAAACTCGTCTACCCTAGGCAACCTGACCCGAACATTAACGACTCTATCGTGTTTATTTGCCGTTTCATTTTCAAGTAGTGCAGAGCCTCCAACGGGCTATTACAATAACGTCGACCAAAGTAATGCCCAAACCTTGCGCCAGTCACTTCACACTATTATTGATGACCACCAACGCTTCCCCTACACCTCAAGCAGTACCGACACCTGGGATATACTAGAAGCAGCCGATGAAGATCCGGATAACCCCAACAATGTGATCGATGTTTATCGAAATGCTAGCTACATCAAGCAGGGCGGTGGTAACAGCTATTATAATCGTGAGCACAGCTGGCCAAAGTCCTATGGCTTTCCTTCGGATGGCAGCTCTAATTACCCCTATACCGATGCTCACCACTTATTTATTTCGGATAGCGGTTATAACTCCAGCCGCAGCAACAAGCCTTACGCAAATTGCTCATCGGCTTGTTCGGAAAAGCCAACGGAGTACAACAATAATCGCGGAGGCAGTTCAAGCCAATCAAACTGGACAGGCGGTTCTTATTCGGCGGGAACATGGGAAACCTGGTCTGGTCGTCGCGGTGATGTTGCCCGTGCGTTGATGTATATGGCGGTACGCTATGATGGCGGAAACCATGGCGTAACCGGTTATAGCGAACCTGACTTGATCCTTACTGACGACCGTAATTTAATCGATCAATCCAATCAAGGTACCAACATCTCGGTGGCTTATATGGGATTAAAATCGGTGCTATTACAGTGGCACAGCGAAGATCCAGTGGATGATTTTGAGCGCCGCCGTAACGACGCTATTTATGCTCAACAAGGCAACCGAAACCCGTTTATCGATCATCCGGAATACGTTGACTGCGTATTCCAAAGCGTATGCAGTGGCAGTGATGGTGGTGGGACGGGCGACACGACAGCGCCGAGTGCACCGACTTACTTAAGTGCATCAGCTGGCAGCGGTTACGTTACTCTAACCTGGAACGCTAACAGCGAAGCTGACTTAGCGGGTTATAATGTCTATCGCAGCACTAACTCGGGAACAGGCTATACTCGGCTCAATAGTAACTTAGTGACCACCGCGAACTTTGATGATAGCTCGGCAACGGCAGGTACTACCTATTTTTATGTCGTGACTGCTATTGATACCTCTGCTAATGAATCAGCTTATAGTGGTGAGGTATCAGCTATAGCCGAGGGCGGAGACTCTACCGGAGGCTCAGTCTGGATCAATGAAATTCACTACGACAACGATGGTGGTGATACAGGTGAGTTTGTTGAGGTTGCCGGTACTGCTGGCACTGATCTAAGTGGTTGGCAATTGGTTGCTTACAACGGTAATGGTGGCGGTGCTTACCATACTGAATCTTTAATCGGTACTTTACCGGAGCAAAGCAACGGGTTTGGTACACAAAGCTATGCGATTAGTGGCTTACAGAATGGATCTCCCGATGGTATTGCGTTAATTGATGCGAACGGCAACGTGGTTCAATTCTTAAGTTACGAAGGCAGCTTTACGGCAACGGACGGTGCTGCGGCAGGCACGGCATCAGAGAATATCGGTGTTGAGGAATCGTCTTCTACGCCAATTGGCTTCTCTCTGCAGCTGACAGGCACCGGTAGCCAATACACAGACTTTAACTGGCAAATGCCACAGTCGGCCAGTGCTGGCTCCGTTAATACTGACCAAGCCTTCGTGAACCCTAACTTACCTGCCGACCCGGTGGTTTGGATTAATGAATTTCATTACGACAATGACGGCAGCGATAGTGGTGAGTTCATTGAGGTTGCAGGTACTGCAGGCGTTGACCTGAGTGGCTGGAGTCTGGTTGGTTATAATGGTAGCAATGGGCGTGTCTATGGAGCCATTAATCTAGCGGGTGTTATCGCTGACCAGCAAAATGGTTTTGGCACGTTAGCAAGCGCCTTTACGGGTCTACAAAACGGCTCTCCTGATGGTATAGCGCTGGTCGATGCACAAGATCAGGTTGTACAGTTTATCAGTTACGAGGGCTCTATTCGCGCGAAAGATGGCGCAGCTAAAGGGCAGGTGTCTGAAGATATCGGTGTTTCTGAGTCAGCGAGCACAGCAGTTGGGCACTCATTACAATTGTCCGGCTCTGGCGTTGAATACGCAGACTTCACCTGGCAGTTCCCTGGCCAGAATACCGAAGGCTTGGTAAATAGTGGCCAGTCGTTTGGCTACTAACCATTGAACTTAAACTTTAAACAAAGGGCGTAGCTCTACGCTGCGCTCCTTTAGCCCAATTTGCTTATGGTTGGTTCCGTTATGTGTCAGGAGCGGGCATTAAGTCCAGCAAGCAGTGGCGTCCCTTGGCATCATTGGTTAGGCTTGCCAGATAAAACACTAGCTAGATGAACGATTTTGCTTTAGTTCCTGGTCATATCGACGTTTCAATATGTCAAATAGTTTTGCTGAAGCACGCCACCGTATAAGGTTATAAATATCCATGCCTTGATTGCGCGCCTCCTCCAACATTGCGTCAAATCTTTGAACGTATTGTTCAAGTGGGAGACTGTATGTGCTATCTGCATAGTCGAACAGCTTCTTAATATCATCTTTATTGGTATCGGTGACCAAAAACCTCTTGAGATAATTCAAGAATACATTGCGTTCACCATTTGAATACTCTTTGAGCATTTTTTTATATTTTTTTTTGCCTTTGACGCTATCGTCTGCGTTAGTAATATAAAAAAGAAGAGCTTTCACAATATCTATAACCAAAACTTCCAAGCTCTTCTCCTCTAATTCAAACCGACGAAGAAAGTCAGACCTTGCGCTAGAAATATTATTTTGTTCCACCTCCGCTCTTGTCTCAAGCAAGGAGGAGTACTGAAGAAGCAAGGTTATAACCAAAGCCAAAAAAGACAGGAAAGCAACCACAGGTCCAACTGTTCCGCCAAAGAAACTTCCGAAATCTCCCCAGTCTGAGTTGGCATCTGAGAACCCGCCAGAGAAGTTATAAAAGTAAGACGCCGCCACCACTATTACCGTGCCCGCACCAATAGCAACAGCCAACAACATGGCGAAACAGACTTTTCTAAACGTTGGATAATTTTTCACAACCAATACACCATCTTAAATTTTCTGATTCAGTCCCGCTTTTCAGCGAGTCGACTTAAATATTCCTTGGTAGCTTAACGCTCGGCTCACGATTATGAATAAATTCATTAAATACCTGAAGCAATTTGATTTCCTGCTCATCATATACATCTTCACCCCTGAAGTTCGTGACTTTAGTTCCTTTCAAAGAGGTAGATAAAACCTCTTGCACTGTAACATTATATACTCGTTCGAGAACCTGCAATATCGCGCGTTTAGTTATTGTATTGTGCAATTAAGCCGTTTATTATCAATGGAATAGCTAAAAACAAAAGTTAGGTATTGTAAACTCAGTATACTCATATTGCCATCACATATTCCGAACGTTTTAGGGGCGTAATCTTAGTTAACTCAATAACTTAAAAGTCAGTACCTATCAATTGAATGAGTTACAAAGTGCGCAGGTGCAATATACAAATTTTAGCTACGGTGATAGTGCATCAGGAATATTAAGGAAGAATAATTTGTTTGATGAAGTTATCGAAGAAAGCTTGAGAGATGCACGGTTGGCTAGAGCGTCGTTAACAAAGGAGCCAGGAACCATTGTGGGGAATACGAGCTCTTCAAATAAAGGCCTTTATCTCTCAAATTACGCCAACTGCTTGCTAAATAGGCAAATAGATATATTTGATGATTCTATTCTATTGCTTGAAAACGATCGTATTCCGTCGGCTTGCATCATAAGCAGAGGCATGATTGAAACCTATGCCTTTTCCAAGCTGCTATCAAAGAAAATTTCTAAGGTATTGAAAAACAAAACTGGAAGTGAAAGTGTAGAAGATGCCTTAGATTTAACAATTGGGTTTATAAACAGCTCTAGATTAAAAGAAACTGAACAGGAAAAGATCCGAAAAGGCATTTTTGACCCAAATGACTATATGTTTACAGATCAGGCAAAGCACAGATTTGAAAACATGCTTGCGGGAAGTGAACATGTCATGAATGCTTTGCGCGATCTATATAAAGATGAGATGGCGCATACGAAAGAAAAAGAAAGTCAGTTCGAAATTGTATATGACGCACTTAGTGAATGGGTTCACCCATCCCAAACAAGTGTTTTTCATAATTATGTGCCTGAGACTCATTATATTCCTACTTCACAAGGAAGCTTTCACTTATATGACGCTGCAAGAATGTCGTGCGCGCGAGCACTACACTTTATTACAGACAGTTTGAATATCTATAATTGGACTATAGATCTCGCAAACGAAATAACTCGACGCAGTGTTGAATCCAGCTAGCAAAGTATCGCAGCGGACGATCCGCTGAATGCGACGTTGGCGTGCGCTTTTAGTACAAAATCGAAGGTCAGCAATGAGCGAAGAGCAGACATTTTTGAAAGCATATTAATAAGGTTAGATATTGTGCGCTCGGTAGAATGTAACTGAGCATGCTCAAATTGCTTTAGCTTATTCAGAACATTTCAAGGTAGGAATGTTCGTTTGCTCAGTAACTTAAGAACTGGCAGCTATCAATTGAACGAGTTACAAAGTGCGCATGCACAGTATATAAATAATGGTATGGACGCTCCCCTCTAAAAGTCCACTAAACTTGTTCTGTTAAGAACAGGGTTTTGAGGAGAGCGAAATGGACAAAGTTATATCGGTAATTGGAATTGATTTAGCTAAGAACGTGTTTCAGGTCTGCGCTGCAAATGATTCGGGTAAGCGCTTGTTCAACCGTTCGGTTAGTAGGGCTAAGCTTTTACCTATGCTGCCTAATATTCCCAAATGTGTTGTCGGGATGGAGGCATGCAGTAGTTCTCACTATTGGGGGAGAGAGATAGAGCAGTTAGGGCATGAAGTTAAACTTATGCCGCCGCAGTACGTTAAGCCTTATGTGAAGACGAATAAAAACGACGCAACCGATGCGGATGCTATTTGTGAAGCTGTCGTACGCCCCAGCATGCGCTTTGTTGCGATAAAGTCAGTTGAACAGCAAGCTCTTATGCTTCTGCATCGTGACAGACGAGGATTGGTTCGGGATCGAACATCGCTGGTTAACCGGTTGTGTGCAATGATGGGTGAGTTCGGCGTGATAGCACCAGTCGGGCTTCATAAGTTCAGGAGTTGGCTTAAAGAAGAATACGGCGCCGTTGAATCACAACTCCCCGGGCTATTGCGACGGCATATTCATGTGATGGTTTCTAGGCTTTGGGAAACGGATGAGCATATAGCGCTTCTGGAGTCAGAAATTCACGGAAACTCCAGTAGCGCGGAAGATTGTAAAAGGCTGGGTGAAGTGCCGGGTATTGGCCCGTTAACGGCGTCTGCGCTGGTGGCCAGTCTCGGTGATATTAAGAGTTTTAGTAACGGCAGAGCGTTCGCTGCCTGGTTAGGTCTTGTACCTAAACAGCATTCGAGTGGCGGTAAAAGCAAATTGCAGGGCATCAGTAAGCGCGGTGATAGTAACCTACGCAGTATGTTGATACACGGTGCCAGAGCGGTTATCCGTCACTTGAATCCGAAGCGAGCCGTGAGTCAGTGGCTCAGAGATCTACTCTGCCGACGACATAAGAATGTTGTGATAGTGGCGCTGGCCAATAAATTAGCAAGAATTGTCTGGGCGTTATTGAGTAAAGGAACAAAGTATCAGGAGTCATACTCCTGTTAAACAGCTCGCAACCGTGTTGCGCAGGTAAAAAGTAGAAGGCAAAGAGATGACATCGTCACTGGGTAAACCTGAACCTAACATAGCTCTAAAAAGAGCGTTCAAATGATTAGGCCCAGTTCGCGAATACCGTCAGGGGCCGTCGAATAATCGGCATTGAGAGCCCGGATAGATGGCTGCAACACATTCCTTTTGGCTTCGATATTTTACTTGCACAGTGGGAGCGTCCATGGATGTTAAGGCTTTCATTTACCAAGGAGGTAGGTTTGATTAATAAGCATTCAAGTAGATTTGATGAGCTAGCTATCGAGATAGATCAAATTGAAGCGAGGAAAGTTCAAGACCGCTCAGGTTACGGTAACTATTCCTCGGTCGATAACGAAAAATTCGATGAGTGGCTCATAAAGGCTAAAAGTCTAATATCCCGAGCTTGCGGAGACGACAGTGAACACCTAAAAGCATTTCGTAAAGCAGAAATTCCGCAACAATTCGATTCAAATTACGAAATACTCAAAAGATTAAAACCAATTTTCGCCGCAGCCCGTAGCGATTTCCAAGGAGGACACCTCGCATCGATTCGGAGCTTAGTGCAGGCAGAATTATTCGACAGTGAACTAGACCAAGCTTCTGAGCTTCTTGGCCAGGGCTACAAAGGCCCTGCTGCTGTAGTAGCGGGTGTCGTTCTAGAAACATCTTTGCGAGATTTGTGCGATAAGCAATCGCCCGCAATACCTCACGGAAAATTAGATCAAATGAATGCTGGGCTAGCAAAGATCGGAATCTATACTAGGCTGCAACAGAAACGAATTACGGCCATAGCGGATATTAGGAATAGTGCTGCCCATGGGAAATGGACAGAGTTCACGGAAGCAGATGTCGTAGACATGATTAAAGATGTTCAGCGGTTTCTTTCTGATTACCTGTCTTAACAAGCAGCGGCAGCAAGACAACCAAAACTTCGCACCTTTTGTGTTACTCGCTGTTGCTCAAACATTAGCACAAAAGATGCTCCGTTCTGACTGCGTCTGCGCTGGGCGTTACATGTCTTAAGGAGGCTGAGGATGGATAGGTACAATGAAAAGTCGAATGAAGAGGATGCAAGGTACTTTATTTCTTACATAAACGATGTTCTGATTCCTGCATCAGGTGAGTTTTTTAGCCAGTTAAGCGATAACAAAGTCAAGCTTCACCATGTTTACTCATTTAATGCTATTTTGGCTCATGCCATTGATTATATGTTATTCATCGCAAAGAAAATGACAAACACTACAAGAGGCTCATTCATTAAAGAATTTGACGATAGATATGCCGTCGATGGTTGCCAACACATCAACAACAAATTCACATTGTTGGATGCAGTGAATAACTCATTCAAACATGTTGAACTTGATAAAGATCGCTACAAAAGGCTTGTAGAAAAATATGGAGAATTATCTTTTCACAGTCTTAAGCCTGAGAGCGGTAAAATATTTTTCAATATGCCTGACTATAAATTTGATTATTCAAGGGTAGTTTTAAGGCCAATTGCTGCAATTTTTAACTGCGGCCTTCAAACTACAAATGATATCGATGACTTTATAAATGGTCGGATATGTGGGAGCACAGGCTATGGCCATTTTGAGTATGATTACGAGCCACATGATGCAATTGACCGCATGATAGATGCTTGTAACCCCGAATGTATGGACTGTGGAGAAGGCGCTGATGATTGTGATTGCCCTAATTTTATATATGACGGTAATCGAGGCGAGTTCTCCGGAAATGTGGATCCAAATTTTGATTTTGACGATGTTATGTCAAATATTAGCGGTGCACGAGAATGGAGCAAATAAGTCGGCATGTAACACGGCCTTAAAGTCGGATTCGTAATAGTTGGCCCATTTCCGCTTTGCTTCACATTTTAGCCAACGATTACTCACCGCTTAAGGTTGCGTTAGAAATCAAGGAACGTTATGAAATTATCAAAAACTCATCACGAGGGTTTTGCTCGCTTTTTCGAGCAACCAACAAGAGAAAGTTTCCGTGACTTGATCCAGCAGGGCGTTGGAGAAACGGATTATCTGGACTTCAAAGCACAATGGCCAGATCTGAATAAAATTGCGAAACATATTCTCGGCATAGCTAATAGTGGCGGTGGAGCGATAGTTGTAGGAATAAAGCAACATGACGATGGCACGCTGGAGCCATCCGGCTTGGATAAATTAACCGATAAAGTCGAAATCGTGAAAGCGGTTAAAAAGTATCTACCTTCAAGTCTGAGCTACGACGTTATTGATTTCGCTTTTGAAGATGCAGAGTATACCGCAATTAAAGGGAAAAAATTCCAAGTAGTGATCGTTGAGTACGCTGAAAAACATTTGCCGTTCTTGGCCTCCAAAAGTGGAACCGATATCAAAAGTAATGTTGCGTATATTCGAGAAGGCACGGAGTCTATCGAGGCAAACCATGAGCAATTAGAACACCTCATTAATCTGAGGGTCGAGAGTGGTTATTCCTCAAGCCATACTCTCGATTTGCGAGAGCACCTGGAGCAGCTGAAAGTTTTGTATCAATCTAGGAAAGAAACGGGAACAGGAGTGTTTGGTACCTCCCAAGCTATGATAGAGGAATTCTTTGGCCCCTCGCTCAGCGAATATTATGGCTTCATTGAAGAGCAGATAGAGCGAAAAAGAACACGTATTGAGCGTGAGCTTGACACATGATTTCTAACCAGTGCAGGTTGTCGGATATGCACTACGCCGCGTTTCGTGCCCGCCACAACTGCAAGCGTTAGTGAGAATATATGGCTACGTGCGTAACGTCGAGTATTGAAATATCTGAATCAACTTATCCTGATTTGTTGGCTAGGTTGCTTGGCAAAGCTTTTCACGTAACCAAAGGAGCCAACTATCCGGGAATATTGAGAACAGGCTGTATATCTCCGAATCCAGATGGTATTTATGAAACGTCGTTTGCTTCGTCTTCAAATTCGTTCTTTCGGAATAGAAGCTGTGTATCAGTATTCGATTATAGGAACGTGCCACAGGATAAATTCGACCAATATGCAGGCAGGTGTCACCCGTTAACTGCTGCGGGGAAGAATGGAGAGATGGTTGTGTTTATCCTTAGTAAAGAAGCCGAGAACAAACTTATTTCTTGGGAAAATTGGAAAGCAGAAAATTCTCCTTCCGAGATGGTAGTCCCGTACGTTGAGTCTGGATACAAGGGATCGCTCGCATTGGCCGACATTGAGACGATATTTATTATCTATGTAACGAAGACGCCTCGTCCAATTGTTGAAGCCCTTGAAAGAGGTAGGTCAAATGCTTAAACAAACACGAGCAGTGACCCTACGGGCCGGGACGTCGCATCGCCGCTGTTGTGAGCGAGGAACCGCCAGCAGACAGAAGAGTTTTATATGAAATTTACAAACTTAATCATTGCGGCATTTGTTGTCGCGTTCGTAGTATCGCCAGCTAATTCTGCTGAACTCAAACGGTATGATTCGATACGTGCAATGATCAGCGACAAAAATGATTACAGCCAAGAAAATGGCACCTTTAAGGTTCTTGATTTCGGCACTCCACCAACAATCCAGTTTTCGACTCAGATATTTCCTGGCGACTTACCTGATGTGATTCGAGCCAGTACCCGCCGGGACATTCTGTATGGTGTGTATAAAACGTTTTTACATACCCCGTATGAGGAAATTGTCGTAGTTGGTGTCCCTGTTAAATTCAAAAGTAAGTCTTACGTGACAAAGTATCGGGAACAAATTCGAATTACGAAGTCTGCTGCAACTGAAATAGCTAAAAAGATGCTTGGCGCAAATACACTTAGGGATTTGGTTGAAGAAAAAGACTATGGTGGGTATGTCATTCATACATGGTCAAATCTCATGGATAAAGCTCTGTATAACGACCAGGGTGCACCTGGACAAGATGCATTCTTCAAGGCACTTAAATCCGCTGCCAAATAATGGCACTCGTACTTGTCGCGCTGATTCGCTAGGCGTTATGAGGCTTAGTAAATTTAGGAGAAAATCATGAGAACTGTTTTTACCTTTGTTACGGTATTTGCGGTTATAGCAATGTCGGGTTGTACAGTCATGGATGGCAATGCAACTATCACTGGTAATACTCGTCCTGCTATATCACCCAGTGAAGTTCACGTCTATAGAGCTAAGCCCGATAACTTTGAGGAGATCGCAATTGTTTCTGCAAGCGCAGGACATGACTTTAAGAAAAGTAGCACTTTAATGAACGAAACTATTCAACGCTTAAAAGAAGAAGCGGCGAAAGTTGGAGCAAATGGATTGATTCTTACGAAAATAGACGAACGAGATGCGCCAAGTGTCACCACTAGCTATGGCTCTGCTACATCAACAGGAACTAGTGGTAGCGAATTTGCGACAGGTAAAGCTACAAGTGTAAATCGTGGTGATGCTTATACTAGATTAAGTGGTATTGCGGTTTATGTACTCGAGTAAGGTGTTTTGTGCAAACGCCACATAATAAGTCAATCAGCTACGCGCTTTCGCCGTCGGGCGTGCAGGAAGCGTGCGCCGGTTATTGAGATGATAGAGATGGCAGCCTTATAGCCCTGCAAAAGGAGAGTCAGCCTTGGAAGAAAAAATACGATGTTAGCTATTACAAACAAAGTAGTGGCAGAACAAAAAAGGGAAATAGCTCGACTCCAGAAACTTCTTGCTACAGCTGAAGTTAAACTTCATTCTGAGGTTGCCAAGGTCAAAGCTCAAGAGTTTTAAAAATATGCTAAAAAGTGTCTGCAAATAACTCCAGACATAAGCCAAGAAGGGGCTAAAAAGCAAAATGGCTTTTCAGTTCTGTTTTCTGCATTTCTTTCATATCTCTTTATGGTATATGGATACGGTGTGATCTATATGCTCATATCCACCATTTCACCTGACGCTTTTTCTATAGGTAATCTAGGATTTATTGATGGAGTGTATTTTTCTTTGGTTAATTCATCTACTATCGGTTTTGGAGACATAACACCGAAAAGTGCCATCGCAAAATTAGTAGTAATGTCACAAATAATTATGAGCATGGCTTATATCGTAATGCTGTTTTCTTCAGCAGTGAGCTATGTCAAAGAAGAAGCAGTAAACTCTAACGAGTCAAATCACAAGGACGCAGCATAGCTGCACCGTGTTTGAAGCGTTATTCCGGAGGACACCGTTGATAAATCAAATAGATGGAATTCTTAGCACCAGCTTTGAGAAAGCTCTTTTTAAAGCAGCCCTAAAGAACCTTGAAGATTCTTCTAACCCTTTGAGGCTGAATAATTATTCTTATTCAATGCGTGAGCTAACGCGCCACGTTCTTCATCGATTGGCCCCGGAAAATAATGTAGTTGCTTGTTCGTGGTACAAAAATGAAACGAATAAAGAAGGTAACGTAACAAGAAAGCAACGAGCGATTTATGCTGTGCAAGGTGGCTTGTCAGCTCTATATGTTGAGAGTGTTCTCGGGCTTGAGGTAGACGAAATTCACGTCACTCTTATCAGAGTGATCAATGGACTCAATAAGTTTACCCATATAGAACCAAAGGTCTTCGACCTGCCTGTGGAACAAATTGAAAATTTAGTGGATGAGACAACGAAGGCCGTATATGAGTTCCTTACAACGATAAGTGAATGTAGAGCGCTTATTGTCGATAAGCTGTGGGAACACATCGATTCAGCAGTAATAGATGAAACTTTACGGGAAACAATTATTGAAATTGACGAGTTGGCCTCGCATTCCTATATAAATGAGGTCTATACAGGTACCATTGTGATAACAGAAATTGACCACAGAGTCATAAAGTTTATAGCTGAAGGATCTATAGGCTGCGAGCTTCAATGGGGCTCTAATTCAGATATCAGTAAGGGTGATGGAGCTGTTCTTCCACAATCCTTTCCGTATCAATGCGAGTTGACGAGTCCTGTCGACTCACCGGGCGAGGTTGAAATGAAAGAAGGTTCTTTTGGTGTAGACACTAGTTGCTGGACTGACACAAGGTATGGTCAAGATGAGTAGACATAACCAGGGACTCCAGCGGACCGCTTTCCTGGTGCGATGCGCATTCAAATCGGCCGTTGAGCCTACGCGTTATTCCATATGAAAATGGAAAAGGTTGTTAAAAGCCCTGGCGACTGTAGCGATGCTGAACTCAAGTCATTTGAAAAATTGGTGACGGAGGGAGGAGAAGTAGCGTTAGCAGGTCTTCGAGAAAGAATTCGACGCGCAGAGAAGCTTGTCTTCATCAATGATGACAAATGCGTCGCTGTAGGAGCCATTAAAAACCCTAACGCAAGATATAAAGCTCGTGTATTCGAAAATTCGGGAGCTCCTGAGCAAAGCAGGTATGAATATGAGTTGGGCTGGCTTTATGTATCGGAAGCAGCGAGAGGAAAAGGTTACGGGCATGCTTTAATGGAGTCAATCGTTAACTCCTTGTCTGGCAGGGCCTGTTTTGCCACGACTCGTGAGAATAATGCCTCAATGTTTCACTTGTTCAGTCGATTTGGCTTTTCTAAGCTCGGACAGCCATACAAAAGTGAAAGTGGAGATTACTCCCTTGTCCTCTACGCAAAGCCATAACTAGGCTAAGCCCGGCGACGGTTTTCAGTTCAGTTTCGCCTACACTACAAAGCCGCGCGTGCTGGAGGCGTTATGTTTGTCGAGGTAACTTGTGATTGAAATAAAGTATGTAATACCGTTTTTAACGCTTTTTCTAGGCGGACTGATTGGTAATCGATTAGCTATAGGTCGTGACAAGCGAAAAGAATACAATGCGGTGGTTCTTCCTTTAAAGCAGAAAGTTCTTACGTATATCGATCAGCTAAAGGTGTCTAAGCATATTAGCTTTGGTGAAACTGAAATTAAGTCTCTACGGGGTATAGTGTCAGAGCGAAAGTATAAAATCATTCAAAATCTATATAACGAGTACGCTGGTTTAGTAAGAACTCACCAAAAAGTAACCGAGGATGGATATATTGTGTACTCTGCTCAGGGTAATAAAGAGATATCTGATAAACTAAAAGAAATTAATCTTATGCTTTCTTTAAAGTAAACATAACAAGCATTGTAAGATTTAGCTGAGGGAGTCGTTGTTCCCCGCGCGTTAGGCTTTCCAACATAGGTGTAGCTCATGATCAGAGATGATTTATCAAACCGATTAATTCATTTGACCAAGGGCTCGTTTGCTGATGCAGAAGCTGTATTCAATAAAATCATTCAGGAAAAGTGCTTACGGGGCTCAAACTCAAGCATTCGTGGTGGGCACAACGTAATTTGCTTTAGTGAGGCTCCATTGAGCAAGTTGGGGTTGATTCTGGCCAATCCCAATGCCAAAGACATGCGATATATGCCTTTTGGGTTTATGTTTGAAAAGGAATACCTCTTTAACTTAGGTGCTAGGCCAGCAATATATCAGCCAAACAGCGAATTTGATTTGTTGTACCAAGAGCAACAGTTTCGCCACGTTCGATTTGAGCCAGAAAAGGGCATTGATTGGACTTGGGAGCGTGAATGGAGGCTTCAGACTGACGAACTACCACTGGACAGTACGGATGTTACGCTCATTGTTCCTGATAGAGACTGGGTGGCACAAGCTCATGAGAGACACCATGATGAATTGGTTTCGGCATCTATTGCACTTAAAGAACTTGCACCTATGTTCATTGGGCAATTTGAATGGCATTTCATTGGGTTGAGTGATTTGGGGTTTGAAATCCCAAAAGCGTAAGCCTAAACCAATCAGTGCAGTTCATTTCGGCGTTGAAGGTCTTCATCGCGGCTTCGCTCCCATTGCAAGGACGCCGCTAAGTTCAGTTTCAATCTCCGTTCTTGGCACAAAGCGGGATTAGGGAATTCGTTTGCTTTGATAAGAACGTTTTTTCAAACCGAATTATGTATTTCGTACCGAAAGCGGAAAGTGTAGCCGTCAAGGAAAATAGGGTAACGCCTTATAGTTAATCCAGTATTTTCACAGTGTCTTAAAACGTTGTTACGCTGCAGCGGTTGGCTTTAATATCTGATATGACTATTAAGTAAAATTTTATGTATTCCTGGTTGTATTCCTGTTTAATTTTGTTTTTATAAAAAGACAATATAAACAGTTGGTTATTGTTTATTTTAAAATCCCGCCAGCTCCACCACATTATTAAATCAGGGCGCTCCAGTAGCGCCCTTTTTTGTGTCTGTTATTCCGGTAGCCTGACGTTTCACGTCAGGTGATAAACTGTTATTTTTATGTTTTTTAGCAGCATTATCCCCCTTAAACTTGCCAGCTAAATTTCTCCTTAAATATAGTCTGCTGAATTTGAATCATAACAGTACCTGCTTTAGTCTAATGCTTTGAGAAATAACAATTACTTAACAGCAGGGATGGTTTAGAAAAATGTATTTTGTGAATATCAATTCTTTAAAGGAACAACACACCTCGGGTCAGTATCAGGAAAAGGATAGTCTTGTATATGCCATTGCAAGTGTCGTATTAACTTATTTGGGAGTTCTGTTAGTTACATATCCAGAATCTATATGGCTCAACGTTCAAATGGCAGTAGAGGCTGCGCTTTTCGTAGTGATGTTTGTAACGGCGTATAAGTCGAATGGTGGTAATGAGGGAAGTCGTTTTCTAGATAAGTTTCTTTCAATAGGCTGGGTGGTTGGTATACGGCTAATACCCTTAGCCATTGTTCTGGGTGTGGTTAGTTTATATGGTGATGCCACTTATTACGGTAAAGAAACCGACCACGTTGGCCCATATTCCTTAGTAACAATGTTAATTTTTTACTTGTTCTTTATCTGGCGTTTGTCCAAGCATATTCGGGATATCCGAAATTAGTCCGTTAGGAGGTATTCGCTAATCTATTGTGAAAGGACGTGATGCTGGCACTAAAAATGTCATAGCAGAACTCACGAGCTTTCAGAGCAAGTGATAAAAGCCTTAAAGCGAATAAAGGACTATGGAATGATTTCGAGTTTGTTTTTCTCGATCCCTGCACCTTTGAACGCTGGAAGTATGAAGGGGTTCCCCGTGAGAGATTTTGGAAACCATCGGTTAAATCATCCTGGGTTCGTTATTTAAAGCATTATGCTTGCCGCCATACATATGCTTCAATTTTATTATGCAATGGAGCTAACCCTATGTGGTTAGCTCATCAAATGGGACACAGGGACTGGAGAATGATTCGTAAACACTATGGTAATATATTCAGTGAAATTAAATTAGTCCTAATTTTTTTCGGAAGACTCATTTTCTTTTAATTCTTTAGTAAACACTTTAGTTATCAATTGTAATTTAGCTTCTACTGCTTTGTTGTGCCACTCATCATTATTCCAGTCTTTATTCTCATCAGAGCTTTTAGAAACTGAATTGTAAGCTGTTTGAGCTAGAACTGTTAACTGAGTCATTTTTAAAGACTCATCATTTAAGCGCAAAACCTCTTTATAAATTGCACCAACTAATTTCGCGATAAATGCTAGAACCCCCAACGCAAGAGCTGTGGCAGGGGATTTATAAAATGCGAAAGCAATTGCATCAAGAATTGAAAAAGTACTCGGTAACTCATTGGTTTGTAGGATCCTCATGAAATAGTCGGAGATAAACCAAATTGAGAAAATTGATAACAGTATGAAAAAGGAGTAAAGAACTGTTAAGTTACGACTTTGCTCTCTATACCCGTCTAAAGTGTCGGGAAAGTCTTTTAACGAGCGTTTAAGGCCATTTAGCTTTACTTCTAGCCTGCTATATTCTGATTGCTTTTCAGAAATTTCAGCATTAACTCGGCTTACTTCTCGCTTTAACTCATTCAAATTTAGTTGTTGTTGTTTAATTTTTCCGTTGTTTTTCTCTATAAGAGAATTTTGGCGAGAAACTTCTTGGTTTTTCTTATTTGAAACTTCATCGTTATATCTTTTTTTAAAGAAGGAGCTTTCATCGATTTCTATTTGAATCTGTTCTAAATGAGCGATGTCGAAATTAGAAAAGACAATTCTATTAAGTAAATCCCCATCTAGGTTAAACTCAATATCAAATTCATTGCTTTCGGACTTATCTAAGATCTTACCGGATATTTCGAAAAACTGTTCATTGGAGTTTTGAATAGAAACATTACCGTCTATCCATGTCTTCATCTTCTCTGAGTTAGTAAAGCTATCGGAAAATTTTACTCTTATATGGCTTATTCCAGAAAGATTGTCAGTCCACATAGAAAAAGCATTTGATGATGCTACTTCTAAATGGATTTTTTCTTTTAGGGCTTTTCGGCTAGCAGTAGTAGCGTTTTTAACTATGAAATTTTCACTAAGTTTTCCTAAATTTTGAAAACTAACTTCCGTTATAGATTGTAAATGTTCTTTTAAATCGACTATATTCATTTTGTTCTTATAGGTTTAGCTTATGCTATGTCTAGTTAGATTTATCATAAATTTAACTGTCTAACTAATTAAATAAGTTTTTTCTGTTACTATTAGTGAATCACTGCCAGCATTCAGTGCAGTTTCTCGTACTTGCTTTCATAAGTCAAAATAGGGGCGTCGTATTGAAATGAAAGGCTTATTTTCGGGTTCAACTCCGGCCAGCCCCATTAATTCCAAATAAAAGGCCGCTCATTTGAGCAGCTTTTTTGTGTCTTCTGTTCACGTCAGGTATTGAACTGTGTCTAGGTTTGCGAGCAGACATCTTAGATGTGTCTGCCTATTTTTGCGTTAACATGAGTTACAGACTTAAAAGCCCCTCAACCCACTCTAAAAATCGAACGGCACTTCTGGTTTCGAAGCTTCTTTTATTTGGCACGTAATAGCACAAATCAGATTTTACCGGCTGGGTTCCAAATTGCTGGAGAAGGTTAGCGTTTAGCAACCGTTTTGTAAGCGTCGTAGAGCAGAACACCAATCCATTTTCTGCCATAGCCTGCTGGATCCCGAACAGTTCCTGGTCAAATTTTTTGAGTTTAATGTTCGACCCTTCCAGTCCATTCATTGCTAACCAGGCTGCTAATGGCGAATCTGGTAACGCTTTATTTTTCCATTCAGTGGTAAAAAGGGTAATGGGCTCATTTGACCAGGAAGGGGGCTTCATTCCAGAAGCACCGAAAACATTGAAGGATTCGGATTTAATGACATCCGAAGGCTCAACGCCTGTAGCTTCACCAAAACGAATTGGAATAATGTAGGACTGATTGTCGACCGACTCACCGGTAGATATTTCGACAGAAATACCAGGGTTGATTTGCTCAAATTCATTCTGCGAAGGAATAAGCACCATAGCAGCTAATGATGATGTTGTTGTTACTCTAACTGTATTGCCGGCGGTTAGCAGCTCTTCCAGAGAATTTTCAATTTTCCGGAATCCGTCTGAGGTCGCTTCAGCTAGCCTTCTACCAGCCTTGGTTAACGCTATTCGTCTTCCTTGTCGGTGAAACAAGTTTACATTCAAACGACCTTCCAGGTTGCTAATGTGGTGCGAAATGGCTGTCGGCGTCAGCGAAAGCTCTTCTGCAGCCAACTTGAAACTTCCCTGACGTGCAGCCGCCTCGAAGGCCTTAAGTGCTTGTAGCGATACCTGCATTGTTATCCTCGGTCGGCAACCAATTTATCGAATAGTTTAGATGAGTTATGCTCATCTATAAATGTATTTTTCTCGTTTGTCTTACTCTGCTCAGACTCACAAAATAGCTCTTGTTATTTAGCAACTAAGGTAATGAATATGAGCACGTTATTACATATAGATTCAAGCGTGAGAGCCGTAAGCAATACGAATCCAGACCACAATTCTATATCGAAGAGTATCGCTCTGCGATTTATTGAGACATGGCAACAGCATCGACCTAAAGATGAGTATATTTATCGTGATGTTGGAATGAACCCGCCTGACTTTATTACTCAGGATTGGATTGGTGCGGTGTTTACCCACAATGGGCAAAGAACTCCAGAGCAGAATGAGATACTCGCGTTATCAGATAAACTGATAGACGAAGTGTCAGCAGCCGACGTTATCGTGATTTCATCACCCATGTATAACTACGGAATGCCGGCTCAGCTAAAAGCGTGGTTTGATCAAATTGTGCGGATAAACAAAACCTTTGATTTTGATCTTTCACGAGGGGATTTTCCTTTGCAGCCTATACTTTCAGGTAAGACATTAATTACAGTGACTTCCAGCGGTGAGTTTGGTTTTGAAAAGGGAGGAGTAAGAGAAGGTTCTGGTCACCTGGCACCACACCTACGAACACTGAGCAAATATTTAGGCGTGGATACAATGTATGAAATCGTCTCGGAATATCAAGAGTTTGGTGACGATAGACACCGTATGTCAGTAGCCAATGCAAAAGACCGGGCAGAACGTTTTGCATCGGAACTTAGCATTCCAACTCAGGATTCATTGTCGAAGGGTGAGGTTGCCAACCCTGATTTAGGCATAATTCCTTAACCTTCCAAAGTACCTTCCATTATCTTCCGGGCTTCCTTAGCCGCATTAAGGTTGCCCTGAACGTACGCTAGAGAGATAGCTCCTTCCTCCAATAGAGCGGACGAATGCCTTTGCTGATGGCGATAAGTGGCGGTGACTTAGGGTCAAATCGAATTCGGGCTCAGAACCCGTTAATGGATGATAGCTTATCTGGTCTCCTCGAAAGCCACTCATACTTTGAGGGACCACGGATACTCCTGCTCCAACAGACACTAACGATAGTACCGCGTGCATCCCGTGAGCCTCCTGAGTAACCGTCGGCACAAAACCAACGTTTGCACATAGTCGAATAACCTGTAAATGAAAGCCGCGCCCCTCAACCATTGGCCATAATATGAAAGGCTCTTCTGAAAGGTCAGTCAGTGTCAAATTTGACCGTTTATTGAGGGGATGCTTTTTCGGAATAGCTAAGCACAAGCGATCGGAGTCAAATGGTATCTGTTCAATATCTTCAGCATTCACAAGAGGTGGAATCAAAATGCCAACATCCAATGCGTTACTGCGTAGTGCTGCGACCTGCGCTGCGGTAGTTGCCTCTTTTAGCTCAAGACGTACATCTGGATGACTCTCCCGAAAATCACGAATGACATCAGGTAATCTCCCATAAAGTGAGCTTCCCACATAACCCAGACGCACTAAACCCGTTCGTCCGGCAGCTGCGTCTAGTGTGGTCGTGACGACTTGTTCTGCTTGTCTAAGAGTTTCACGTGCTTCATCAATAAAGTTCTTTCCCGCAGGAGTTAATCCAAGTACGCGTTTCTCACGCTCAATCAATGTAACACCAATATCATCCTCCAGCTTACGTATAGCACTGGTAAGAGGAGGCTGCGACATGTTCAGTCGTTCTGCGGCACGGTGAAAGTGTAATTCTTCTGCTACTGCAATAAATTGCTCCATTGCACGTAAAGTGATCGGTGTTCTGGTACCTATCGCCATTCTCGTCCTCACGAAGATTCATTTGAGCATCATATTTTAATACTATAAATGTATTAACTGTAATTAAAAATAGTATTTTTTATATCGTTAGATCAATTTTATTCTATTTCCTCAAGCACTTTAGTGAACGGAGGGAACGACATGGTGGATTTCAATGATCGAGTAGTATTAATAACCGGGGCTGGCCAAGGGCTTGGTTTTTCTTACGCCAGAACCATCGCTCAGCTCGGTGCGATGGTTCTGATCCAGGATATTGGTGCCGACTCCGATGGCAATGGAGTTGATCCAAAGGTCGCAGAGGTTGCGGCAGAAAAGCTTAGGTTGGAAGGGCTGAATGTACAAGCAATTTCCGGAGAAATAGGATCGCGTGAAGGCTGCCATAAACTTTGTAAGAACGCTTTGAAAATAGGCGGACGACTAGATGCTTTGATCCATAACGCGGGTTGGGTTGCTTATGAAAATATTGAGTTAATAGAGGAAAGTTCTTTTGATCATATGATGGCTATTTCGACCAAGGCTCCTCTATGGCTCGCACAGGCGGCGTGGCCCTCAATGAAAGGCGCAGGGTATGGTCGGATCGTTGTGACGACCTCTTGCCGGGCTCTCTATCCGCAATACGTTCAGAATGGTCTTGCGTCATACGCAGCGGCCAAAATGGCTGCAGTGGGGCTGATGAATGTCCTTGCTTTTGAAGGTGAAAGGAACGGCATTATCGTTAATGCGGTTTCTCCAGTCGCCAAAACACGTATGTGGGGTATAGAGGGAGAACCTGACGAACTACGCCCAGCCGAGGTGGCGCCAGGGGTCGCGTATCTAGCATCTGAGGAATGCGATGAAGGTGGATGGATACTTCGCGCCGCGAATGGGCAGTTTCATGCGACTAAAGCCATGGAGGCCAAAGATGTCGACTATCCTAGAAATCTTCGAGCGACTAAAGCCTCAACAGCTCAAGAGGTTGCGGAGAACTGGTCGTTGATTGCTATTCCTTGTGTCGAACCCCGCGCATAAACAACCAATCGCAAATGGCGATCAGCATCGACAGTCATCGAAGTGTGCTCGAATGACACTGTTTCATTTTCTATTTTCATATCCCTGACGCCCTGACATGGGGCGTCGACATCGTGGCGATTCCACCATTGGCTGAAGTCAGGAGAAGCCTTTTGTAAATTGGTAACCAGAGCCTGGATATCTGCTTCTTGCGTTGCATGGGCGTAATCTCGCCTGAAGCTGGATAACATCTGAACGGCTTGACTGTCCCAATCTACTAGTCGTTCGCGAAGAACTGCATCTGTGAAAAGCATCCAGAGCAGGTTGCGTTGTCCAGGAGGGTGACGATTGAAGCCGAAAAGCAGATCCGCCTGCTCGTTGAATGCCAACACATCCCATCTTAAATTGAGTATATAGGCACCATGGGGTGAGAGATCTCTCATCAACCTCAATATTAAAGGCGGAACTTCGCAAAAGGTCTTGCCCGGTTCTGGCGGTAGTCGGCCGTGGGCGAGCAAAAACAAGTGTCTGCGTTCAGCGGCATCCAGTTTTAGTGCTCGTGCCAGATTATCGAGAAAAGAGGAGGACGCACTAATATCACGCCCTTGTTCAAGCCACGTATACCAAGTCAGCCCTACGCCCGAAAGCGCTGCAACTTCTTCGCGCCGCAACCCTGATGTACGTCGACGGCCTCCACAGGGAAGACCGACTTCCGTTGGAGATAGGCGCTCTCTCCGTGATTTTAGGAAAGTAGCAAGTTCGTGACGCTTGCGTTCTAGTTTACTCATCACATTCCTGTTGCTTTTAGTAATAGTATAAATGGTTAAATTGTAACACTTTAAAACCGCTCGTAGAATGCTCATTTTTCTTCACCGGAGAATCCACTATGAGTTTCAAAATTACATCCTCAGTGTCGCCCACTGTTTACTTAATTGCATTAGGCGCTTTTGCGCTTGGTATGGCTTCCTACGTTACAGCGGGACTTATTCCAATGATAGAGCAAGCATTTAGTGTATCTACTGGTGTCGCTGCACAGCTTGTAACAGCTTTCACTATCGCTTACGGCATAGGTTCGCCAGTCGTTGTTGCTTTATTGCCTGGGAATCGTCAGCGAAATGGGCTATTGGCAGCCCTTGGCTTGTTTGTAATTTCAAACGCCGCCAGTGCATTGTCGACGGACTTTTTGTGGTTGCTTATATTTAGGGCGTTAGCAGGAGTTGGCTCGGGTGTTTACCTTGCGGTAGGGATTTCAGCCGCCGCAATGCTGTCGCCTGCCGGACGGGGCAAAGCTATAGCGGTGATTATGGGAGGAATGGCTGCGGGGACCGTTCTGGGTGTTCCTATCGGGCTTATTTTTGCAGAGCAATTAGGTTGGGCATCCGCATTTTGGTTGGTAACACTACTGGGGGCAATTTCACTTACTGGACTTTTTTGGCGCCTGCCAGAATTATCTGGATCAGAATTTATCCCTTTGCGTCGGAAACTTTCTGTGTTGGTCGATGGTCAGGTAACCGTTATTCTGTCCGTATCATTACTTGCAGCTATAGCCAGTCTCGGAATGTACACCTTTTTGGCTCCTCTAATGTCGGCTCCGGAGTACGGAGGGGTGGAATCAATTACTCCTTTTCTTTGGGTGTGGGGTATCGGTGGTGTTGCTGGAAGTTTTCTGGTGGGGCCCATGGCCGACCGTATTAAAGGGCCTCGGATGACTCTATTTATTATGTTAACCCTTGCTCTGTCTCTAGCGGTGTTACCGTTAATTGCATTCTGGAGTGTATGGTTGGCAATGGTTCCAATCTTGATCTGGGGAGCTGTCGGCTGGGCTTTGCAGGTGCCACAGAATAATCAGTTGCTCCATGTCAGGGAGCAACATGGTGACGGTAACCTTGCGGTTGCTCTAAATGAATCAGCTTTGTATCTTGGAAGTGCTATTGGAGCTGCAGTCGGAGGCATGGCGTTAGCTCTTAGCCTGCCGATATGGTCGTTACCTGTTGGTGCTGCGATAATCGCGGCTATAGGGGCGCTATTACAATTGATTAGTTTACGTGGAGACCCTAATAAATAATTGTAGGAGATCCACCAGGATCTCCTAATTTTGCAAATACTAATCAGCAAGCGGGATCGGTGACTTGTCCTTTCGTGTGACGACCACTACGCCGAAAAAATATCACCATTAACAGTCCTAGAATGGCAGTGAGTGCACCAGCTAAAGGCACAGAACTTAGTCCAAAACCGGTGTTGATAATAGCAGCGCCGAGCATAGCACCAAGTGCATTGCCTAAATTAAAAGCACCTATGTTCATTGCTGCGGCAAGGTTTGGAGCTTCTTTGGCTTCTTGTACCACCAGGGACTGAAGTGGCGGTACAAGTGCAAAGCTGGCAATACCCCATAGAAAAATCAAAGGACCGACAATAGTTTTGGATGTCGTAGTTACTGAAAAAATGATTAATAATACAATTACAGCAATTAAAGAAGCGATTAGTGTCAAATTAAGTGACCGGTCGGCGTAGCGTCCGCCCAGATAATTCCCAATTGCCAGACCGAGGCCATACAATACCAACATCGTCGTGACAAAAGCTGTTGAGGCATGAGTTTCAACTTGTAGAATTGGTACAATATACGTAAATACAGTAAACATTGAGCTTGCGCTTACGACCGTTAATAGCAAGGCAATTAAAACAGGTCTTTGGGTCAGAACCCTGAGTTCATTTCTAATATTAGCTTTGTTCTCATTAGCAAGTGGTGGTAGCGATATCTTTAAGGCTATCATAGTCACTAATCCAATTACCGCAATAGCGAAAAATGCAGGACGCCAGCCAATCGTTTCACCAATATAGGAGGCTAAAGGAACTCCCCCTATGGTTGCAATTGTTAATCCTGAGAACATAGCAGCCACTGCTCCAGAACGTTTTTCTATAGGTACGATGCTCATGGCTACAACAGAACCAACACCGAAGAATGCGCCATGATTAAAGGACGTAATGAGTCGCCCGAGCAATAAAACGTTATAACTGTCAGCCAGCGCTGATATTAAATTACCGACCGTAAAAATCCCCATTGATAATAAAAGTAAGTTTCGACGAGACATATTCGCGAAGACTAAAATCATAAAAGGTGCGCCAATCAGTACGCCAAATGCATAGGCACTAATGAGCAGCCCCGCTGTAGGTATAGAAACCGATAGATCACTAGCAATAATCGGTAACATTCCCATAGGAGAAAATTCGGTTACACCGATGCCAAAAGCACCAATGGCAAGAGCAAGTAGAGGAATATTGATTTTCATACAAAATCTCGTTAATTTGTGATGCTGTGGAATATAACTAATTGAAGATCCCTGAAATAGTAGTCTCAGGTATATTCAGTTTTGCACTGGAATCACAAATGAAACTCGGAAAAACTGATAAAACCGCGGAAATGCAAACCTTTTTGTCCGTTGCGTGTACAGGAAGTTTAAGCGCTGCAGCCCGGGATTTAAGTCTGACGCCTTCAGCCGTTAGTCGAATTATGAGCCGAATTGAAAAGCGTCTGGGTGTACGGCTAATTGTTCGAAGCACTCGTAGTTTATATTTAACCAGTGAAGGCGAATCTTACGCGCTTGCGGCTCGAAGAATTTTGAAGGATCTGGAAGACACAGAAGCAACTATTGCGAGCCGCGGCAGCCCGAGTGGCAATATAAAAATTAGTACAGCAACGGCGCATAGCCGTCTGACTATCGTTCCCTTACTGAAAGAATTTTTACAGCGTTATCCTGACATTACTATAGAAATAGATGTTACAGACCAGATTAGTGACGTGAGCGCAGGCCATGTAGATGTTGCCATACGTTTTGGACAGCTACCGGATAGTGGACTCCATGCCCGTCGTTTAGGTGAAACAGGCAGAACCATAGTGGCATCTCCTGAGTATTTAGCTAAATCAGGTGTGCCAAAAACTCCGGATGATTTAGCACTCCATAATTGTCTGGATTTTAACTTTCGACGACTTGAGCCCGGCTGGCCATTCCGTGAAAATGGTCGTGAGTTTATGTTAACGGTAAACGGCAATATCATTGCAAACAATGGAGAAACCCTTGTTGAGCTTGCGTTGCAAGGCATGGGCATTACCCGCGTAGGCACTTTTCATGTGCGACAAGCTCTAGCAGAGGGACAGCTTGTGGCTTTATTAGAAGATTATAATCCTCAAGATCGCGAGGCTATCCATGCCGTGTTTATCGGCGGAAAAAATGTACCGGCAAGAATACGAGTGTTCGTGGACTATCTGGTCGAAAAAATGGCATCACCTGTTTAAATCCGTCTGCTCTTAATAATGCAGTTATCATGTTTTCCTTAAATGCCTCTGCACTTTTTTTGGTTTCTTTTCCTATGCGCAGCAGCTTTCATGCGATTCCCACACAATGCCATGCTGCACCACCGCCGTCTGTGAGACTTGGTTTGGTCATGAAACATCAGTACGCAATCATCTGCCTCGCACTGTTTAACTAAACTGAAATCCAACTCAGTTAGCAAATGAAGAAACGCATGAGCTACTGGCTGCAAAAGTGATTCGGGCGTGAGTGTTGCGTGGTGGTAGTTAATGACAAACTTTTTCTCATTTTCCTGCCAGGCTATCTGCGGGTAGGGTGATGCCTTTTCCAGAATAGAGTTGGTGCATTTTGTTTCATAACCTATTCCTTTTTTAGCGTGAGCTATTGTCTGGTTTATTTCAGCGCGAAGTTCTTTCGCCAGAGGTAACAAATTAGGCAAGGCTTTATGTTGATTTGTGCTGATTAGGTTAGCGGCATGAAGCCACTCAAGTACGTTTTCTGCGCTTTCAAGTTTGTCTGAATATTGCTCGCCGACCCCAACCTTAGTGTTTACAAAATCCAGAGCTAAATTGTTAGCTACGAATATAAACTGCTCCGACTCCATAAATAGCCGCCTCGAAATAATAACCGTTAAAATTATATTTGACAGGTTATCATTTTATTTCGTAACCTTCAAAGTGATATTTTAATGGTTACGGAGGTTTTATGAATAAGAAATCCATTCCTGCAACAGTTTTAGCTGCAAGTTTAACCGCTGGAGCTTCCGGCGGTGAGGTTGTAAAAGTACCCAATGAGGTAGCCTTTAAGTATGAGCAGGTAGATAACGTGAGAGTCTTTTATCGCGAAGCGGGTAACGAAAATGATCCCACAGTATTGATGCTTCATGGGTTTGCAGCTTCGTCATTTATGTGGCGTGACGTTATAGACGCGCTTGCCAGTGACTACCATGTTATAGCACTAGATTTACCCGCCTTTGGCTTTACTGAGGTATCGGATGAAGCTGCATACAGCTATACATTCGCAAATTTAACTGAAACCGTAGAAAAGTTTATTGAGCAAAAGGAGCTAACGAAATTTGCTTTGGCAGTGCACGATTATGGAGCACCTGTTGGCTGGCGGCTGGCTGTTGATAATCCTGAAAAAATCACTGCTATTGTTTCTCAAAACGGTAACGCATACGAAGAAGGTTTGGCAGATGGGTGGAAACCCATTAAAAAATATTGGAATAACCCAACGCAGGAGAACCGGGAGGCTTTGAGCGACTTTCCTACACCTGAGTCCATTAAGTGGCAATATGAAGAAGGGGTATCTGACTTAAGTAAGGTTTCTCCTGATGGATACACACTTGAAGGGTTTCACATATCCAAATCAGGTATGGCGGATATTCAACTTGATTTACTTTTAGATTATGCATCTAACGTAGAGCAATACCCAGAATATCAGGCTTACTTTCGAAAGCATCAGCCACCACTTCTTGCTGTCTGGGGGAAAAATGACCCGTTTTTCTTACCAGAAGGTGCCAAAGCCTGGAAGCGGGATATTCCTGATGCCGAAATCCACCTGTATGATACGGGGCACTTCGCACTTGAAACACATCACTCTGTCATTGCTCCCGTTATAAAACAGTTTCTGGACAGGAATCTGAAATGATACAACGGGTTTATAGTTAATCAGCGTGATGCATCAGGCAACTATTGGCTTCTATATTGGCTTTTCTAAAAATCCTGAAGCCAATAGTCGAAATGCTTCGATCGCTTTTGGGGTGACCTCCTGAGGGGTAGAGCTGGCAGCGATCCATAGCGCTGCATTGAGGGCAGAGCCACTTAGTAGCCTGGCAGCTGCCTCCGTGTCGACCTGCTTCATAACGCCTTGAGCTACCAGTTCCCCTACCGTTTGTCTGGTCGCTTCGAGGCAATTGCTCTGGCTAGGCCATTGTGAAGGGTCTCCCAGCACTGCCGGTCCATCAAGCAATACAATACGCTGCACTTCAGGATCAAGTGCCATACGTATATAAGCTTCACCTTCTGCAAGCAGCCCCTCCCATACATTCTCGGCCTGTGAGCCAATTTCTTTCGCACGTAGTGCCATTTCTGTGTCAATTTGCTCTACAACTGCAGCGAGAAGTCCGCGTTTGTCACCAAAGTTGTGATACAAGGCTCCTCTTGTTAAACCGACTTCGGCGGTTAACTCATCCATCGAGGCCGCCGTGTAGCCTTTCTCAGCAAAGGCTTTTCTTGCTGCTGAAATAATCTTTGCACGGTTTTCTGCCATTGTCTTTGTGCGTTGGTTCAACTGTTTACCCTTATTTCTATATACGCCATGTATATTAAATTGACATACGACGCGTATAATTATAGTTTACATACATGGCGTATATTAACGTAATCCAGTAACGCTTTGTACCGAAATCGCTGCCATTTGTGGCGTTCTGATAGCTAGCTTTAGCGGCTATTAGCTACTGTTAACTTAATGAGGTAAGAAATATGAACCAGCGTGAAGCAGTTTTCCCTGCCAATAGGCATAAGCTTTATGAAGAACACGGCTACTCAGCAGCTATTCGCTCGGGCGATTTGCTATTTGTGTCAGGACAAGTAGGAAGTCGTGAAGACGGCAGCGCTGAACCTGAATTTGAGCGTCAGGTTGAACTGGCTTTTGAAAACCTGAAGGCGACACTAACAGCAGCAGGCTGCACACTCGACGATCTAGTGGATGTAACAACTTTTCATACAGACCCGGAGAATCAGTTCGATACTATTATGAAAGTAAAACAAAAAATGTTTAGCTCACCTCCCTACCCGAATTGGACAGCAGTAGGCGTGAATTGGTTAGCCGGTTTTGACTTTGAAATAAAAGTTATCGCTCGCATTCCTTAAACCTTATCGTTTTCCGTTACGAAGAAAAACGTGATTAAGTCTTTTGTATTCCTTTTACCAAAGACTTTTTTGTGTCTGCTGCTCGCGCAGCTTCATGTATCTTAACTTAGAATAAAATCCCCCTTGATATTCTTAATTAAAGAATTTATTTTAAATTAAATTCTTCTTTTGAGAATATGTATGGATATCGAATCCCTTAAAATTTTTTGCAGTGTTGCTAGCGAATTGAGCATTACGCGTGCCGCCACCCGCTTAGGTCGAGTTCCTTCGAATGTCACGACCCGAATCCAACAGCTTGAAGCTGAAATTGGAACCGACTTGTTTGTGCGTATTAATAAACGTCTATCGCTATCCAGTGCCGGCGAGCGCTTTTTGGATTACGCAAAACGCCTGATTGCTCTGGAAGAAGAGGCAAAACAAGTGGCTTCGGGAACCTCAAACGGTGGAGGTTTACATATTGGCAGCATGGAAAGTACGGCGGCTAGCCGGTTACCACTCTTGCTAGCTGATTTTAGTGAGCGTTTCTCAAGTACTCAACTGACACTAAAGACAGCGCCTTCACGCCCGCTTATTGATGAGGTACAGAAAGGGTTGCTCGATTGTGCTTTTATTTCTCTAAACACCAATCAAATTGACAGTAATGAACTAGATGACAGAGGCCTCAATTCGTTTCCTGTGTGGCAAGAGGAGTTGGTTCTATTGTTACCGCCCACTGATTCCGGTATTCGTAATGTGAACAAATTAGAAACACGTACGCTAGCCGCTTTTGCACAGGGTTGCACTTATCGTTCGCTGGCAGAAGAGTTCCTGGGTATTCACGGCAGCTCCGAATGGCGCGTGCAGGAGTTTAATTCGTACCACACTATGATTGCCTGTGTCGCTGCGGGTCACTGCGTTACTTTATTGCCTAAAAGCGTATTGGCATTAAGTCCGGCGGCAAACACGCTAGAGTCGTTGTTTTGTGAAAGCCTCAATACCTACCTGATATGGCGGCAGGGCTATCATCCCCCGGCGTTTTCAAACTTAATGGACGTTATTAAGGAAAATTGCTGATGGAACAGAATCTGGAGGTTAAACAGGACTCAGGAATTCGCAGCGCTTTAGAGGCTGCATTGATTCTTGCTGTTGGAATGGGCTTTGGTCGATTTGCCTACACGGCTATTTTACCTCACATGGTGGAAGAGGGCGTGTTAAGTGTTTGGGCGGGGAGTGTGGCGGCGACACTCAATTATGGTGGTTATTTAGCGGGTTCTTTATTAGCTATTTATATCAAGGCTCACAATGCAAACCGAATGTGTTTATGGTCAATTATTGGTACTGCAGTATTTATGGCTTTACTAGCACTGCCATTACCTTCACTGGTTATTATTGCTGTACGTTTCATCGCTGGAGTGTTTAGTGCTTTTTCTATGGTTGCAGCCTCACTCTGGTTACTTGAGCGTCGGGGGCACGCCCATCACGCGCCATTACTATTCGCCGGTGTTGGTTTTGGCATTGCGTTGTCAGCTGAACTGATTGTATTGGCTGACTGGTTGCAGTTGAGTAGCTTTGAAATGTGGTTAATGCTGGCATTGCTGGCGCTAATTTTAGGAATTATTGTTTTTAATGGGTTGTTCCGTAATAACTCTTTAGTTGGCTCCCGCCATAAGGCTAAAACCCGTAACAGTCGGTCTGTTATTTCTATCAAACCGCTTATTTTCTGCTACGGGTTGGCTGGCCTGGGGTATATTATTACCGCAACTTACCTGCCATTTTTAGTGCATCAGGTTTTACCAGAAATAGACTCCTCACATATCTGGGCGGTATTTGGTATTGGCGCCATGCCCTCATGCTTTATTTGGCATAAAGTCCATCAACGGTTGGGAACTCAACTTGCCCTACAAATTAACTTAGGAATACAGGCTCTGGGTGTGGCGCTGCCAGCTATGGGCTCATCCGCATTTCATTTCTTGCTTAGTGCAGTTCTGGTTGGTGGTACTTTTATGGGAACCGTGACAATTGCAATGTCAGCGGCTCAGGGCGCAGCTCATAGAACGCGTTTCAATTTACTTGCGATAATGACCTTTTCTTACGGAGTAGGTCAAATTGTAGGTCCTTTGTTGGCAGAAATGCTGCGCGCTTACAGTCAAACGTTCACCAGTTCTTTGATAACCGGCGCTTTAGCTTTGCTGTTGGCGGGTATCACAGTGATTGGGTTGGTAAAGCAACCGTCTTAGTTTGGGCTTTTAGGGAGTTAACAGAGTTTTTAGCAGGTCATATCGAACCAGTTTTGATTTCTCAAAAAGCTTATCAGTTCTTCCCTGAATCGTTTCGCCCGAGCTGAGAGTGTTCGCTTCTGCGGCCAAAGAAGAGATATTTCCCGCGGTACACCGCTCCAGGAGGGGAAAACACGCTCTAATTCACCACGTTCAATGTCGTTATAAACGATACTCATTGGTAGAAGAGCTATTCCGGCACCTGCTTTAACTAAGTTTAGTGTCACGTTCATATCGTTACTTATATGGTTGTGTTTTTTAGAGAAAACGTACTTTTCATTGCCGTTAATTAAAGTCCAGTCGTTGAACAGTTGAGCCGCAATACTCGGATAAGACTCTAAATGATCTATCGTCTCAGGCAGGTCGCTCTTATCGGCTGATGAAGTGACTAATATCGGGGTGATGGTGCCTAGTTTTTTCTGGATGAGAGATGAATTTTGCTGTGGACCAGATCGAATAGCGATGTCAACTTGGTTAGCAATGACATCATCATCTGGATCACCTAAAGTAATATTTAACGAAATGCCGGGGTTATTTACCACAAAGGAACGCCAGAACTCATCTAACGGGCCACTGCCGATATTTGTGGGAGCCATTACTTTTAGTTCACCATTCAGACTATGCAGAGAGTTATCCAAGTTTAAGAGTCGTACATCCAATTCATGGATAAAGCCAGAGGTTTCCTCGTAGTACGACTGGCCTGCAGGAGTTAGAGTCAGTCCTTTGTTCGAGCGATGGAATAACTCGCATCCGAGTTCTTTTTCCAGCTCGTGCACACGTCTCGATACGGTAGCAATCGTCATCTCTAGCTCTGCTGCGGCATTGGTCAGACTCTTCTGTTCTGCGGCAGTAATAAAAACCTTAAAATTATCCAGCATCGTATTTACATATTTGCAAATGGCGCTATCAATATTGCATCTGTACTGCATAACTGCAAGTAGATAAGTTATCCCCCCTGCTCATAAAGCTAGGGGAAAGCCAGAAATGAAACACAGATTTATTTTCGCCATATTAATGTCATTAGTACTCACGTTTTTTATGTCCGCCTGGGTTACTTTTATTAATGTAGGATTTATAGATAACTTTATTGATTATTGGATGTCGGCATGGATTTTGGCCTGGCCAGCAGCAGGGGTTATATCCTTTGTTTGCGGCCCTCGGGCTCATCAGCTAGCTCACGAAATATCTAAAAAGTTTTGAATTTTCAAACTCCCGTCAACTTCACCTATTCCGTTGTGCCTGCTATTATCGCGGACGAAATTCCTAGTACAACATAGGAGCCATGAACATGGCCTGGATATACCTAATCATAGCCGGACTGCTCGAAATAGGCTGGCCTGTTGGCTTAAAAGTATCGCAGGAACCGGAGACTCGCTGGCTCGGCATCGGCATTGCTATTATTTTTATGCTGTTTAGCGGGGTGATGCTCTGGTTAGCCCAACGCGAAATACCCATAGGCACTGCTTACGCAGTATGGACGGGCATAGGAGCTGCCGGCACCTTCCTGGTTGGCGTGCTTTGCTTCGGTGATCCTTCCTCCATAGCCCGCTACGCAGGTGTAGCTCTGATAGTCGCCGGCGTAATCGTCCTTAAACTTGCTAGCTAAACCTTCGCCCTTCGTTTTCTAAAATGAGGTGTTTACTAAATCAATGGCGATTTACTTTGATCCAATTCCCCCAAATAGGAACTACAATTGAACACACACTCTAGTTAAAGGACTACGAACATGGCGGATAAAATTAAAGCATTAAGGCTGAAAGAGCCGTTTGGCCTAGATAATATTCAGGTAACCGAAATGGAAGACCCTGGCCAGCCTGGTCCGGGAGAAATTCGCGTTAAAGTTAAAGCGAGCTCGCTTAACTTTCATGATTACGGCGTAGCTGCCGGTTTTATCCCAACAGAGGATGGACGCATTCCAATGTCTGATGGTGCAGGCGTTGTTGAAGCCGTAGGCGAAGGAGTGGAAGAATTCGCGGTAGGCGACAATGTTGTTTCTACCTTTTTCCCATATTGGCAAAGCGGGCCTGCTCCAGTGGGTGACTTCCATAACACGCCGGGCGATGGCATTGATGGTTACGCCCGCGAAGTGGTGGTGCGTCCAACTCAGTTCTTTACTCACCAGCCGAAGGGTTATAGTCATGCGGAATCCGCTACTTTGACCACGGCTGGACTAACGGCCTGGCGTGCCCTGGTTGTTGACGGTGGCATTAAACCCGGCAATACGGTACTGGTGCTCGGCAGTGGTGGCGTATCAGTATTTGCCTGCCAGTTAGCGAAAAGCCTGGGGGCAACGGTATTTGCTACATCGTCTTCTAATGACAAACTCCAGCAGTATAAAGAGCTTGGTGCGGATCATCTGATTAACTACAAAGAGGACCCGGAATGGGGCAAAACGGTTCGTAAATTAACCAATGGCCGTGGTGTCGACCATGTAATTGAAGTTGGTGGTCCGGGTACCTTGCCACAGTCTATTAATGCGGTGGCGATAGCGGGTCACATTGCGTTAATTGGTGTGCTAACCGGAAGTGAAGGTGAAGTTCCAACGGTTAAATTAATGGCTAAGCAAGCCCGGTTACAAGGTTTAATTGTTGGCAGCTGCGACAACCAGAAAGACTTTGTGCGTGCCTTAGAAGCCAATGGTGTGAAGCCGGTAATTGATAAAACCTTTGCTCTGGAAGAATTAGCGGATGCGTTCCGTTATGAAGAGTCTGGCAAGCACTTTGGTAAAATTTGTATAGAGTTCTAAGTTGGAAATGATATCCATGAACAGAAAAGCCCCTGACAGTAAAATCAGGGGCTTTTTTAATGAGATTCGTATGACTTATTTAATCGCGCTAGTCCAAGCATAGTTTCTTGTATTCACAAATCCTTCATCGATTCTTCACAAAAATTCTTGTCTGCTTTTGAGGTTTCCCGGCTCTTTATAGGTGTCCCTGTTTTTTGGACTGAACGTTTTTCGTCAACCTATAACGGAACCAACATGAACCACTCATTTAGAAAAACAGTTTTAGCGACAGCCATCGTCAGTGCTTTTGGTTATTCAAATACGGTACTAGCTCAGGAGCAGGCAGTAGATGAAGAAGCCATGGAAGTCATTGAAGTGACTTCGTTCAGAAGCTCATTAATTAAAGCCAAAGACTTTAAGCGCGAAGCGATTATTTCTCGTGATTCAATCCTTGCGGAAGACATTGCCGATTTTCCTGATTTAAACCTTGCCGATTCATTGCAACGCGTTCCGGGCATTAGCATTACGCGTGAAGGTGGTGAAGGGCGTCAAATTTCACTGCGTGGATTAGGTCCTGATTTCACCCGCGTTCAGGTCAATGGTATGGAGGCCATGGGCACATCAGCGTCGCCTATGGATGCCAAAGGCGGAGCGAGCCGCACGCGTAGCTTTGACTTTAATGTTTTTGCTTCTGAATTGTTCAATCGCATTGATGTGAACAAAACCTATTCTGCCAACCAGGAAGAAGGGGGGATCGGCGGTACTGTTGGTCTTTACACAGCTAAGCCTTTTGACTATGACGGTGCTAAAAGTGCAATTTCGTTAAAAGGTGGTTACAACGACAATAGCGAAGAGACAGACCCGCGCTTTGCCGGTTTAATTTCTAATACCTGGGGTAACTTTGGTGCACTGGCTTCAGTTGCTTACAGTGAGCGTTCGACCACTGAGTATGGAACTAATACCACACGTTGGCGTCGGGAAGGCGGGAAAACAGCCGCTGATCCAACCGACACCGAATTACAGGCAGAGCTGGACTCGGGTGAGTTATGGTTTCCCCGTGGGCACCGTTATTCACTGTGGAATAACCAACAAAAACGTTTAGGTATTACTACAGCGCTTCAGTTTAAACCCAGCAAAGAACTCAGTTTTTCATTTGATTTAATGCATTCTGAACTCGAAAATGACTACGACGAGCATCATTCTGCCGTTAAAGATAACGATATTGTGAAAGAGCTTGAATGGATAGAAAACGACAAACACAAAGAAGTTCTTTACGCGAGCTACGAAGATGCAACCTGGCGTAACGAAAATACCCGTCGCCGTAACGAGTCTGAATTTAACCAGTACACCTTAACCATGGACTGGTCGTTAACGCCTGACTTCAGCATGTCAGCCATGGTTGGTACCAGCTCGTCCGATTTTGAGCAACCTCAGGTTCTTAAATCTAATATTCACGCGAAGAATAAAGTCGACATTATGACTGACTTCCGCGGCGACCGTTTTTATGGCATTAGCACCTCGCCGAACTTTGATGTAACTAGCATGGAAGGTTTTGAAGTTAAAGACATTTACATGCAGGAAAACTACATTACGAATGATTTTGATATCGCTAAAGTTGATTTCAGCTACTTTATTGGCGACACCGGGGAATTAACCTTTGGCGCTAACTATAAGAAGTTTGAGAACAGTGCTTATCAGCTAAGCAGAAGTAATGCGCAGAACGAAGCACCACAAAATGCCGGCGAGCTGACGTTAACCGATGAGTTGGTTAACATATTTAACCAGCACCCTGACCAAAACTGGATCCAGGCGGATTTAAATAATTTGCTGGCTTACTATGGCCTGCAGGAAACCCGTCTGGATGATTCTGACTTGTCAGAAAACGATAAGTCGCCGGTAACGGAAGAGACCAACGCGGTTTATGCTCAATATGGTTTTGAAAGCAGCGTTGCCGGTCGTCCGTTACGCATAAGCACTGGCTTACGCTATTTTGAAACTGAAATTACATCAGCTGGTGTCTCAGGAGGGGTAGATATTGAGACAGCCCGCACTTACTCCGATGTTCTTCCAACCCTGAATATGGTTTATGAACTGAATCCGGATCTTTTATGGCGTTTTGCTGCGACTAAGAATGTTACCCGTCCTTCACTGGGCTCGTTGAGTTATAACGCCTCGGTCTCGCAAACCTCGGGGGAGGCGATTACCAGTGTATCCATGGGCAACCCAAATCTGGATCCGTTTGAATCAACTAACTTAGACACTGCTATTGAGTGGTACTTTGAAGATGTTGGTTATGCGTCTGCGGCCATATTCCACAAAGACATCGATAACTTTATTGTCGGTACGACCACAGAAGTGGTTTATTCAAGCCTGGGCCTGCCTGAAGAACTGTTGCCTGCAGATAAAAACATGGACAGTATTTTCTATCTTGAACGTCCGGAAAATGTCGATTCGTCGACCATTAAAGGTGCCGAGCTGGCGTTTTCAAGAGACTTAGATTTTCTTCCTGCGCCATTTAACAACTTAGGTGTTATCGCTAACTACACCTACGCGGATGGCGAATCTCTTTACCGTAACATTTATGGTATTGAAGGAAATGACCAGGTTAAACCGTTCTCGGGACTGTCGAAAAATAGTTACAACTTCACTTTGTATTACGAAGTAGAAAACTGGGGAGCCCGCGTTTCAGCCGCTTATCGCAGTCGTTATGGCAGCGGCGCGACATCCAGTGCAGACCAGGATGAAAGCGGCTATCACGGCACAACCTATGTCGACTTTTCATCGTTCTATCAGCTGACGGACAATGTGAAGCTGAGCTTAGAGGGTATTAACCTGACTAACGTACGTGAAGAGTCTTACAGCGATTCTCATGACCGCGCGTACAACACAATTACCAGTGGCAGAACGGTCATGCTGGGCATTACCGCACAGTTCTGATTTTCCTTACACATGTTACCGGGCTCAGCTGAGCCCGGTTTTTGCTTTAAAGAGAAATAAGATGTCACGAGTAAAAAACGTTATAAGTACCGCCATAGCGCTGACGCTGTTATCAGCCTGTGCAAAGACGGTTTCAACATCTGATAACTATGATTTTAAGCCGTCGGGCAATAAACAATGGCTGGCGGGTGACCACCATATTCACGGAAAGTTTAGTGCTAAGTGGGACACCAGTACGCAACCGCCCACGCCCATTTTATTTGGTGACGCCCATTATTTTACCGCGCTGAATGCGCAAATGGCGAAACAGCATGGCCTGCAATGGATGGTAACCACTGATCATGGTGGTCCGAAGCATAGCCGGGTTAATTTGGAGCAGGCTTATCCTGAATTGGTTGCGTCCCGCAAAGCAGTTCCGGGTATTTTGCAGTTTTACGGAATGGAATTCGATACCCCCAATGCACGCCACAGCACCTTAATTATTCCACATACCGATGAAGAAGCGCAGCAGCTCTACACCATAGAAAGCCAGTTTAACCGACGTGAAGCATTTCCTAATGAATTTGAGCGGGATACCGAATCTTTCATGTTAAAAGCGCTGAATGCTATGCAGGCGATGAGTCCGCGTCCGATGTTATCGGTGAATCACCCGGCTCGTCAGGCCGATGAATTGGGGCGTTTTAAAAAAGTGACGCCTGAAAAAATGCGCCTGTGGCAGGATACCGCTCCGGATGTTATTACAGGCATGACCGGTATTCCCGGGCATCAGGCAGCGACAATTAATCCAGATGGCTCGAATGACCCTGAGGGAACGCGGGCGGAATACTATGGGTACCCGACACACGGCGGTACTGACCAGATGACGGCCATTGTTGGCGGTGTGTGGGACAGCTTTTTAGGCGAAGGACGTCGCTGGAGCATTACCGCAGTTTCTGATAGCCACGCACATTACACTGAAGGTCGTACGGACTTTTGGCCGGGTGAATACGCTAAGACTTATGTATACGCTCAGCAGGACTATGACAGTGTTTTAAACGGTTTGCGCGGCGGCAAGGTGTTTGTCACTATGGGTGATCTTATCACCGAGCTTTATGTTTCAGTGTCGCAGTCGGGAAAAACTGCCAACATTGGTGAAACCCTGGTTACTGACAATAAACCCGCCACGGTCACTATTGCTTTTTTAGACCCTGACACACCAAATTATCACGACGATAGCCCCTCGGTGGGGCGCGTTGATCTCATTTATGGTGAAGTGCACGGCAACAAGGAGTTTGCCGCAAACAATGTAAACCCGACCACTGAAGTTATTCAGCGTTTCTACCCGGATGACTGGACTCGGCAGGGCAATTACCAGGTGATGACATTTGAATTACCGGCATCAGAATCAGCGGGTTATATACGAGTTCGGGGAACCAACCGTGCCAAGGAGCTGGAGCCACAACCCGATGTTAAAGGCGAGAACCCCTGGACTGACTTATGGTTTTACAGCAACGCTGTTTATATCGACAAAGCAAAATGATTTCGGTGCCCCGACGCGAACGAGATCCACAGAACTGTCATAATGAAGGTGTACCCTTGGCTATCTCAGCAAAACGCCAGGGTGCACCAGCAGCTGATATGTCTAATAAAACAAACAACAGTAAACTCTACGATTGTTTATCCAATAACGCCCAGTTGCGGCGTTACCTCTCTGGCCGGACGCGGTGTAGTGAAGAGGCTGCCGACATTTATCAGGAGTCTGTGGCGCGGGTACTGGAACAATCCCGGAAAAGTACCATCAACAATCCAATAGGGTATGCGATTCGGGTGGCTCGTAATCTGCTGACGGCACGTCCTGTAGACTGCGATGACGATATCGATAACCTTGATTCACCAAAAGCAAACCCGGAATATTTGCTGGAAGAAGCACAACGTATTGAGCTGATTTCTCAGGCGCTCGAAAACATGCCTGAGCAACGGCGGCGGGCGTTTGAGCTGAGGCGGCTTCATGGTGAGAGCCGCAAAGCCATTGCGGAACAACTGGGAATTAGTATGGAAACCGTTACCCGGCACATAACCCGGGCACTGGCCGACATTCAGCGTTACATAGACAGTAAGACAAAATAGATGCAAGAGACAGTCAATAATACCTCACAAGACAGTATTTACACTGAAGCCGCGGAATGGATGGATCGGCTTTCTGACGGTGAACTCAATACCCTTTGCCGAAAGCGCTTTATTAAGTGGTTAGAGGCCGATGTTCAACATCAGCAGGTATTTGAGTCCATGTTGGCTACCTGGCAGAACCCTGCGCTGGAGCAGTCTTTCGAACAACTGAAAAATCGACAAAAACGGCCGGTGAAAAAAGCATTTCAATGGGGAATGGGCTTAGCTACAGCCTGTGCGTTGGTTGTTGCTATTACCGTCATGTTGCCCGGTCGCTTTAGTGAAACACCGCATCCGACAGTGTTTACTGCGCAGTCGCCAATGGAAAATACGCATCAGTTATCCGACGGCAGTGCATTACAACTGCAGCTTTCAAGTGAAGTTATGGTGAACTACTCCGAGCAGCAGAGAGACCTGCGCATAGAGTCAGGGCAGGCGTACTTTTCCGTTGCTAAGGACAAGAAACGTCCTTTTGTGGTGAGCGTGGGTGATGCTAGTGTTACAGCGGTCGGCACGGAATTTAATATCGACCGCGGCACGGACCAGATCGATGTCACCGTTTACGAAGGTATTGTTGAGGTTCAGGCTGAGCAGGAAAGCTTCCCGGTGTTATTAAAAGCCGGAGAGAAGATGCGCTTATCCCGTGGGCGTTTTGGCGTGGTGCAAAAAGTTGATGTGAACAACCTGATAGACTGGCGTTCGGGCTGGATAGAAATTAGCAATGAGAATCTCACTTATCTGATTGAGAGACTTAACCGTCACAGTTCAACGCCTATTGTGCTGGCTGATCCGAACCTAGGTTTGCGGGAGGTGGCAGGGCGCTTTCGCCTGAATGACACGGAACAAACTTTAAAGCTGTTGAGTCAGATGTATGCGTTAAACGTTGAGTATTTGCCTCAACAGATTCGTTTAACACCATGAATTATGTCATCTGAAAATGCGTAGATTTAGCTGGCTACTACTTATTTCCAGTTTAACCCTGGCCGCAGAAGGCACAAAGTTCGATGTGACTTTTGCGGCGCAACCTTTAAAAGACGCATTAACTCAGTTTTCCCGCACAACCGACCAGACCATATTGTTCGACCCTTCTTTAGTCTCTGATGAACACACTGAGGCACTAAAAGGCTCGTTTACGGCTCAGGAATTGCTCGACGAGTTGCTGAAAGACAGCAACTTATGCAGCAGTAACGTTGCTTCTGGATGGCTGGTTGAAACCTGTCTGGGCAATGTGGTTAAGTCCCCGGAGCCCGCAGCAGAAAGCAAACCAGTTAACCGGGTTATTGAAGAAATTACCGTCACCGGATTCCGTGATTCTTTATTTAAAGCGCGGGAATATAAGCGTCTGGCTATGGTCTCTCAAGACTCGATACTGGCCGAAGATATTGCTGATTTTCCGGACTTGAACTTAGCAGACTCACTGCAGCGCGTACCCGGTATTTCTATTACCCGGGAAGCCGGTGAAGGGCGTCAAATATCGCTTCGCGGGCTGGGACCGGACTTCACCCGTGTGCATATCAATGGCATGGAAGCGTTGGGAATAACATCATCGCCAATGGATGCCCGCGGTTCAGTTAGCCGTAGCCGGGCGTTCGACTTTAATATTTTTGCTTCTGAACTGTTTAATCGCATTGATGTGAAAAAGTCTTACTCTGCGCGTATGGAAGAGGGCGGTATTGGCGGCACGGTAGAGTTATTTACACCAAAGCCCGCAGACTACAAGGAGTTTACGTCAGCTTTCTCCTACCGACAGGCCTATAATTCCAACAGCCAACACTACGACCCCCGTGTGGCCGGAATGATAGCGAATACCTGGGACAGCTTTGGTGCGCTGGTATCAATGGCCTACAGTGAACGGCATACAACTGAATATGGAACCAACACCACGCGCTGGCGTAAAGAGAATAAAACTTATGTTGGGCCGGATAATCCCGCGCTGTCAGAGAAATTAGCTAACGGCGAATTCTGGTTTCCCCGGGGGCACCGCTATTCGCTCTGGAATAACGACCAGACCCGCCTGGGAATTACCGCTTCTCTGCAATATCAGCCGAGTGAGAATTTTATCAGCACAGTTGATATTTTATTAAACCGACTGACCAATGACTTAGATGAACACCATATTGCGGTAAAAAATAATCGTCAGGTTAAAGCTCTGGAATGGGTAAATAATGACAGTGAAAAAGAAGTGGTTTATGCCGAATATAAGGACGCGACATGGCGAGCTGAAACCCGGCAGGACTATAACGAGTCTGAGTTTGAGCAAGTAACTTTTAATTCCTTTTGGCAAACGAGTCCCGATGCTTCGTTTAATTTTTTACTCGGGGTTAACTCTTCTGACTACCGCCAGCCTAAGCTGAACAAGGTCAACATCATTACCGACGGCGTGGATATTATTACCGACTTTAGGAAGGATCGCTTTTATGGCCTTAGTCGTTCGCCTGAATTTGATACTACCGACCCAACAGCGTTTCGGGTGAAAGACCTCTACTTTCAGGAAAACGAGATTTCTTCGGATATGCTCACGTTTAAAGCTGATTTCGACTACCGGTTAACGCCCCAAAACTCTCTGAAGCTGGGTGTCAGTCATAAGAAACTGTCAAATGACGGGCATGAACGAGTACAGGGAGACTTTCCGACCAACGGCCTGACGCCCAAAAATGAAGGTAATTTGTTTTTACCACCTGAGTATACGGATGTTTATACTCAACACCCCGACTTCAACTGGTTGCAGGGCGACTTAGCCCAGCTTCAGCAACACTACGGTTTAGCGGGCTATAGATTGGGTGAAGAGTCTATTATTGATACGTCTAATTATTCGGTGGAGGAGGAAACGGACTCTGCTTATTTCCTCTTCGATTTTGATACGCAAATGTTCGGAAAAACGGTGCTGTTGAGTACCGGCGCGCGTTTTTTCGAGACAACTCTGTCTTCTGCGGGTATCTCAAAAGGTATTTACACGGAAATAGAGCGGGACTATTCCGATTGGTTACCTAGCCTGAATATGCTTCTGGATATTACCGATAATGTTTTATGGCGCTTTGGAGCGAGCAAAAATATTACCCGGCCTTCTATAGATAAATTGTCCTTTTCTGCAAATGTATCGCAGGCCTCGCGCGATGACGGCGACATTGGTTCAATAGGATTAGGGACCCCCTTTCTGCAGCCGTTCGAATCCATAAACATAGACACTGCTATTGAGTGGTATTTTAATAAGCAAGGGTTTATATCCTTAGCGCTGTTTCATAAAAACATTGATAACTTCATTGTCGAAAAAACTGAGCTGTTGCGTTACGGCAGTTTAGGGCTTCCCGAAGCCTTGCTGCAGGAAGGGGAGTCTGTAGACGACTTATTTATTGTCACCACACCGGAAAACTCCGATTCATCTGTTATTCAGGGCGCTGAGTTTGCGTTCTCGCGGGATTTTGATTTTCTGCCTGAGCCCTTCAACCGGCTCGGCATGATTACCAACTATACCTGGGCAGACGGCGATACGCTGTACAGAGACGTGCAGGGCACCGGTGAGAATCAGGTAAAGACCTTTGCCGGACTTTCAAACCAAAGTTATAACCTGACCTTTTATTACGAAGCTGAAGACTGGTCAGCGCGTATCTCATCGGCCTACCGTAGCGACTACATTTTGTCGGTACAGGCAGGTAATACCGATCAGGATGAATCCGGCTACCACGACACCACTTATGTTGATGCGGCCGCTCATTACCAACTGTCTGATAACTTTAAGTTAACCCTCGAAGCTTTGAATCTGACCAACGTCCGCGAAGAACTTTACAGTGACTCCAGTGACCGTGCTTACAACACTACCTCCAATGGCCGGACGTTCTTGCTGGGTGTAAGCGGGCAGTTTTAAAAGTGCTCATTTGTTGCCTTCTCTTTACGCACTTTCCACCAGTGGTAAAGCGATGAAATAAGTAGTGCTATGAGAAAATCTTTAAACTCTGTACTGTGTAGAGTGAGCTCACTCGCTTGAAAGGACTTGACGATGGTACCGCCCACAAGGTAACCACCAATCAAAACCAGCGCCAAGTATATGGTCGAAAGTATTTTATTATCTGTTTTCATATCTGCAACTCATAGCATTCTCAGTGTTTCTGAAACCATCCTCGCATGACAGCCAGTGCGGAGTCATCAATACTGTCGCCATTTTCTTTTCGTAGGCCGTGGTCAAGTTCTTCAAAGTACTGATATTTTACATTCTTCGAGTTACTCAGGTTTTCTATCATTACATGAGTTTGCTCTGGATCTACTGAATCGTCCTGTCCCGATTGAACAATCAGCAGAGGTGTTTTTCCGCGTTCGATGATGTTGATTTGCTTAAGGGTAAGCATTTCCTTCCACCACTTGTAGCCATGCTGGCTTGAGTTAACGGGAAAGGGCTCTTTTGATGTTTTTATTTGCTCTGCAAACTCGCGAAACTCGGCAACTACCGATGCTGTAACCTCTGCGGGTGTCGATGCTTTTATATTGTGCTCAATATCGTCCTGAAACGAATTGCCGCCACCGTTAAACGCGATAGTAGCGGTAATGCCGGGGAATGCTTCGCGGAGCATCACGGCAATAACGGCTCCTTCACTGCCACCCAGAACGTAAATCGATTGATAACCTTTGTTTTTGTTTAGGTGTTCCAGTACCTGCTTGGCATCGTTTACCCGCTGTGATGGTGAGTCATTGTCGATGTAGGTTTGTGGACAGTCAGAGGTGTGTGGGCTGAGTCCCCATTTCTCAATGAGCAGAACATCGGCGTCTGGTCGCCCTTTGGGTAAAGCTTCTTTAACAGAATTGTTTGTTAATACGCTCCGGCAATCAGAACCTTGCAATATAAGCAGTAGGTTATTTGCTGGCTTTGTTCTTGAACCAAGGTGATAGGTGATTTTAGAGTCGGGCATTAATTGCCGCTGAAGCGTCTCTGTCTCAAACGTTAATTCCGACGCAGCCACTGAATAGCCGCTTAGGGTCAAAAATGTAAAAACGAGAAGTAGATTAAAGCTGCGCATGAATTAAATACCGGTTAATTTTCTATTATAAAGGAGATTATCCGCTAAACGACAACTTTTGTTAGCATGCTTTCAAAGTATTTTAGTAACCATAAGCATTGGAATAAACCAACATGAACATAAAGCCGGGTATTTACGAACACTACAAAGGCGGACGTTACCGCGTTATTAATATCGCCCGTCATAGCGAAACTGAAGAGTGGATGGTGCTTTATCAGCCCTTGTATGGGGAACAGGAACTTTGGGTTCGCCCCTTTGACATGTTCGTGGAAACGGTGAACATAGACGGCAATGACGTACCCCGATTCCGTTTTATTGGCAGTGAGTAAGGGAAGACAATGAACGAAATCGATAACAAATTGTTTTTAGTTTATGCGGGCGGCACGGCGCCTGGTGCCAACATTGAGTTGCATGATATCCGCTTTGTAGTGGGGCAGAGCATGGAAGAGACCTATCCGGCTATTCGAAAAGGGTGGTTCGGTACGCAAAAAGGGCTGCATCTGGATAGCTTTGTTCATTTACACCATGTGGACGGCTACCGCATTCAGCTTACCTCTAAAGCGCCTGAAAAACCTGCGGAAAAACGTTTGTACTTCGTTAATTTTGGTGGCTATTTTCCGAATAAACTGGCCGAGTATCATGACTTTACTGTGGTGGTCGCAGACTCACCGCAATCTGCAAAACAACTGGCTCGCGCTCAAGTCTCCAAAGCTGGCTTAGCGGACGCTGAGCAAATCCATAAAGACGATTTACTGGCGGTGGACGACTGCTTGTGCGTCGACTTGGTGGATAACCACTATGTGACTCTTGAATTTGACGGTGAACAACAGCCGCTGGTACCTGACTGGAAAGGGTATCAACCACTGCCTTAAACTGTCGATATATGAAGAGCCTGGCCATCGTTCTTTCCCTAAGAAAGAAGAAATAAGAAGCGAAATGATGTCCTGGTTCAGAACGCACTGGGAATAATATGTTGCGGTAGCAAGGCTATTTGCCGGTTGTGTGTTCTGCTAACGCACAACCGGAACATAAAGCCGGTTGGTCACTACGCTGTCACCGTTAACAACAACCTGAAATAAGTCACCGTAGTCATCTTCTTCAAGTGTTTTGGCGCTTCCGCCTGCGGCTTTTACTAACTCCGATACCGTGTTGCTGTGACCGATAATGAGAGCATTCTTTTTCAGGCCTTTGATGCTGGCTATTATTCCATCAAAATCTTTAGAGGGGTAACTCTGAACGGAGAGGCCAAGATGCTTCGCGAGAGCTTCTCCTGTCTGTTTGGTGCGTTTAAAATTGGTAGAAAATATAGCCTCAATATTACTGTTCTTTAGAGTTTGAGCCAGCATGAGCGCCCTCTGTTGACCCGCAATACTTAGATCGGGGTCAGTTTTCTCATCTGTTTTTTCCATGTGACGAGTAAAGTAAAGAGTATAAGTGTCTGCAAATGCCATATTAGGAAAAGTACTAACGAAAATTAAAAGACAAAGTAAACGACGCATAAGCTTTAAAGGTTATAGTTTGTGTTTGGTTTTTGAGAGTAAAACATAACTTTATGTTTATTTCAGGACAAGCATCAAAAACACGACAAATATAAATGATAACGATTCGTAGTTGTGTTATCTTTTGCTCCTTACTAACAGCGAAGGAGTACATGGGGTATGAACGCACGTGTCGTTCCGCTTGCAGCAGCTATCGCAATGGCATTAAGTCCACTTGCAGCGACTGCAACACCACAAAATGCGGATAAAGAAAAACCGGCGAAAGATGAAAATCTTGAGCGGATCAAAGTAACTGGCAAGTACACTGTCAGCCAGAATCTTGATTCCGCGACCGGACTTGGTTTAACACTGCGGGAGACACCTCAGTCGGTCAGTATTATGACTGATGAAAGAATGTTCGATCAGAATATCGATACCGTGCTTGAAGTTGTAAATAACGCGGTGGGTGTTTCTGCATCGGAAATGGACAATGTTCGTAATACCTTTTATGCCCGCGGGTTCGAAATCAGTAATTATCAAATTGACGGAGTACCTACCTCATGGAGTATTGCCGGTGATGCGGGTGAGACCATCGCGGATGTTGCTATTTACGAGCGTGTTGAGTTCGTACGTGGGGCGACCGGCTTATTGACGGGGGTTGGAGATCCTTCAGCATCGATCAACTTAGTCCGTAAGCACGCTACTAGTAAAGAGTTTGAAGGCTATATTAATGCTTCTGTGGGTCGTTGGGACAGTAAGCAGGTAACCGCTGATGTTGGTAGTGCATTAAATGCTAGCGGGAGTATTCGTGGTCGTGCTGTGGTAAAAGTTGATGACAGCGAATCGCATGTCGATTTCTTAGAAGAAAGTAAGGAAGTTTTCTACGGTGTTGTTGAGGCCGATATAACAAATTCTACTCTATTAAGAGTTGGGGGGAGTTATCAACATCATGAGCCTAAGGGCGCTATGTGGGGATTCCTTCCTGCATTTTACTCTGATGGTACCTACACAGACTGGGATGTTTCGAAAACAACCGGAGCTGACTGGACTAACTGGGAAACAACCAGTACCAATTATTTTGTCAACCTGAATCATGTTTTTGATAACGGTTGGGAGCTTCTAGCCAATTATAACGGCTTGAAGGCTGATAAAACATCCAAGCTACTTTATATCAACGGAAGTGACCCTGAGAATTTGCTAGACAAAGAAACTGGCACGGGCTTAAAAGCTCAGCGCTATAACAGCGATGGTGAAAATAGTCAGAATAGCTTTGACGTGCAATTAAAAGGGCAATTTTCTGGTTTTGGCCGTTTACATGACCTTGTAATTGGTGCCTTATACAGTGAACATGACAAATTCGCGCACACTTTTAATCCGCAACCACTAGGTGGTGATGGCACTTACGATCAGGTGCCGGTCGGCAATTTTTATGAGTGGCCTAACATAGAGGAACCTCAGTGGGCGGATGAGCCTATTCCAGGAGAAGATACTGCTACTGAAGAAAAAGGCTTTTATGCGGCCACTCGCTTGTCACTTTCTGACAGCTTAAAATTTGTTGTTGGTGGCCGTGTTTCAAGCTGGGATCGTGATGGGATTAGTTACGGAACGGTTGTCGACTATGGTGATTCTGGAGTTTTTGTTCCTTACGCAGGGTTGCTTTATGACTTAACTGATAATCACCGTTTATATGCGAGTTTTACAGAGATTTTTAATCCCCAGAATCGTAAAGACACGAACGGAAACTTTCTGGAACCTCTAGAAGGTCAAAGTAATGAGTTAGGTCTTAAAAGTACTTTCTTAAATGATCGGCTGCATACTTCAATTGCCGTTTTCAAAATAGAGCAAGATAATCTGGCTGTTGTCGACCCTAATCATGAGTCAACGCCAGAACTGCAAACCGCTTACATTGCTGAACAAGGTACCGAGAGTACAGGGTTTGAAGCTGAGATCGTTGGTCAACCCGTTGATGGCTGGAATATTTCTGCCGGATATTCCCAGCATGAAGCAGAAAATGCCAATGGAATGCTGGTAAACACGGATACTCCAGATAAGCTGTTCAAGTTGTTTACTACCTATCAGTTTGTTGAGCTTTTGCCTGAGCTGACTATTGGCGGTGGCGCGAACTGGCAGGGAGATGTTTATTCGACTGGAATGAACCCCGCTACTCTTGAAACGGAAACATTCACTCAGGACGCGTATTGGTTAGTGAACCTGATGGCACGTTACAAGTTATCCGATAACATGAGCTTACAACTTAACGTAGCCAACTTGTTTGATGAGAAATATTATAGTCAGGCTGGGTTTGCTTACGGTTACCGCTACGGTACACCGCGCGATTACACTTTGAGCTTTAATTATAAGTTTTAAGTAGCTGAAAATAATGAGCCGGTGCCTTCAAAAGCACCGGTTTTTTTATGCCTTGCGTTTGCGTCGTTGCTGAACCGCTAATAGCGCCGAAATAAGCAGTGAGGCGAAAGTCAGAATCCCAAACCAGACCAGTATTCCGTCTACAGGGTTTGGCATTAAACTTGTGCAGGCGAGAGCAAGACCGAGCAATAAAAAGCCTGCAACTTTATAGATCCGCTCGGCACGCTGGTTTAACGGTTTTAAATTAAATAACTTACGGTGGCGAGCTGTAACAATGCATAAGAGCCAAAAGCCCGCTAAGCTAAGCAACCAAATGACAACTGATATCATGATGTCACCTCAGTTTCCGCTGGTTTCCCTGCGTTATGAGACTGCAGTTGGATAAAACTAAAAGACAGGGCAACTCCGCATAACAGCAGTATCAGGCTTGTTTTTAGTAATTTTCGAGTGGCGACAATCCACATAACCAGACCGCAGTAAACACCGAAGCTCAGTAACATCATCCACATTAGGCTTGTGGCTTTGTTCCAGCCAAAAGCCCATAAAAGCAGTTCAGGCGTGAAGACGGTAACAATTAATGTGAAAATGAACCCACCGACAGTTGCGAGCAAAAGTCGATAACTTATTGTCAGTTTGGATGGCGCATTGGCTATTTTATCTTTCAACATCATTTTGCGTCTCCTTTGAATTTCATTTGCGAAACAGATACCAGGTAAGTCCCAGAAATGTGATTGCCGTTAAAATGAAACTGATATCCATGCCAAATAAAGGCCAGTCGCGCGGGTACTGATAATTCAGAAGATGGCGGTCGACAGTAATAAAGCTGATAAAGGGCAAGCTTAGGTAGGCAAGACCATTAAGCAGTGCGCCGTCTCGCCAGGTTTTTTTGGCGCCGCGAAGCAGCGGATAGCAGACCATTAACAACCAGCCAAAGAAGAACCAGGCAATTTCAAGTTCAGCCCGGTTATCGGCCGCTACGGGCAGTAACCGATTACTCAGAAAATAAGTGGCAACGGCAAGTGGAAGGCCTATAATAAAGCCGGCATTTAATCCGCTGACTAGATAATGGCCGAATGACAGGTTGCCGCTGTCTTGCAGTTTCTTTCTGCGTTTTTCAAACCATAAAACCAGACCTGTGGCTATCATCAAGGTGCCCAGAATTCCTGAGAAGAAATACAGCCAACGCAATTGTGTGTCAGCAAAACGACCGGCGTGCAGGCCTATCATGGTGCGCCGTGTCAGTTCTGCGCTATTTTCTACGGGCTGGACATGTAACTGCTCACCAGTTACAGCTGAATAAGTCAGCGTCGTGTAGTCTGACATAAGCGATTGGGTAGGCGCTTCGTAAAAAGTGACGGTGGCATTCGTATCCCCGGGGTGACTAACTTGAGCTAAACGAATGGGGTTGCCCTTTATGTCTTCCCGCGATTTAAAATAAAGTTCCTGCAAGTCATTTAAATTCGTGCTTTCACCACTTGCCTGTAGCGTAGGGGGTTGGGACTGTAAGTCGTTAAAAAACTCACCCCTGTCGCCATAGCTTAACGACACGGCCGAGGACATATACATCAGCATGAGTGTCACTAAGCCGGTATAGGTGATCATAAAATGAAAAGGTAAAGCTAATACCGACGTAATGGTATGCCCGTCGAGCCAGCTGCGTGGACCTTTACCTAGCTGAAAGGTGAAAAAGTCTTTGAATATTTTTTTATGTATGACTACGCCGGTAACTATGGCTATCAGCATAAGCATGGCGCATATGCCGACCAGCCAGCGAGCAATAAATACCGGCATATAATGCAGATCAAAATGAAAGCGATAGAGAAAGTTGCCGCCGCGGGTTTCACGTTGCTCAATTTTTTTACCATCGCCGTCAAGAACGGCGAACTCAAAACCACGACCATTATTTGCGTTCGGGTCACGCCAAAAGACCGTAGTAATGGGAGAACGCTCGTCGGGCAAAGTAATAGACCAGCCTGGTGAATCCGGGGCGTGTTCCTGAAGGTATCCCTGCGCTTGTGCCACTGCCTGTTCAGGAGTAGCATTTTGCTTTGCGTCGGGCAGCATCCATTGTGTAATCTCGAACTGGAAATAGGCTAATGTTCCGGTAAGAAAAACCGCAAACAGTATCCAGCCTACAACTAATCCAGCCCACGTATGGAGCCAGGTCATACTGTCTCTGAATCGTGCTTTCATAATAGTAAAGGTGATTTGTTTAGTTTTTGTCAGAGCCGTATTAAACCACAAAAAATACATTAATGAAAACCATTATCATTTGCGTTATCGGTGTTTAACTTAACTTTTTGGAGACTTTATATGGTTGCTAAAGCGAGCGAGGTTCTCGAGTTCTGGTTCAATGAGCTGACGCCAAAGCAATGGTTCGTCAAAAGTGACGAGCTGGATAAATCGATTAAGAAGCGGTTCTACGACACCCAGGAAGCCGCCGAAAAAGGAGAGCTTTGGCATTGGCGTGGGACTGAAAAAGGGCGTTTAGCCGAAATTATTGTGCTCGATCAATTTTCGCGCAATATTTATCGGGATACGCCGAAAGCCTTTGCACAGGACGCTATAGCTTTGGTGCTGGCGCAGGAAGCTGTAGCTCAATGTGCAGACGAATCGTTAGAGTCTCATGAGAAATCTTTTTTATACATGCCCTATATGCACAGTGAGTCGAAGTCGATTCACAAGCAGGCGATTGAGCTTTTCGACCAGCCAGGTCTTGAAAACAACTATGAATTTGAAGTGAGACATAAAGAAATTATTGATCGTTTCGGCCGCTACCCGCACCGAAATGCCATATTAGGTCGTGAATCCACTTCTGAAGAGGAATCCTTCCTTAAGCAGCCGGGCTCCAGTTTTTAAACGCTCACTTCTTTCGGTCGATCTATTGACCAATAGGTTTAAACTTAACTGGGCGGCTGCATTTAACCGTTATTTTATATTTTCAACTAACTGTGAAAGCGAGCTTACGGTAATGGTAGGCTCGACTCCCCACGGATCAAACTGAGCCTCTTTAGTCCGTTTTACCCAGGCGGTTTTCCAGCCAGCGGCGTTAGCCCCAATAATGTCAAAACTGTTACTGGAGATAAGCCAGGTGCTCTCAGCATGACTGCCCGTTTCATCCAGAAAGTGTTGATAGACTTCCGGGTCAGGCTTGAAGCTTTTAATGTCTTTGCAGCTTATAACGTCATTAAAATAGCTGCTCAATTCGGCTTTCTCCAGTAACCCTGAAACTGCCTCCTGGCTGCCATTGGAAAAAGCAAAGCAACCCATGCCCGACAAGCTTAACTTGCTAAGCGCCGCCCTGGCATCATCAAACGCAGGCAGACGCGTATAGGTATCGAGCAAGTCTTCTTTTTGCTCTTCATTTAAAGGTGAACCGTATGCGTTGTTGGTAAACTCCAGGGCTTCTTTGGTGCAAATTGCAAAATCCTGATATTGCCGCATAAGTCCGCGACGAAATGAATATTCTAATTGCTTATCACGCCAACGACTGGAAAAACTTTCTGCTTTGTCTGTGCCAAGGTATGAACTTAATAGTGAAACCACACCTTGCGCGTCGATAAGCGTTCCATAAACGTCAAAAGCCAAATTCGTCAAAACTACACTCCAGCTACTTAAAATACAGGTTCTTCTTCTACGAAAAAAACTACGATTTAGCTCGCTATTGATTTTGCTAATACGAATTATTGTTATTTGTATTTACATTTGTAAACAGCATGGGTAGCATACGCAACCGCTTAACTCATTCAATTAAGGATAAACAGAAATGGACAAACTTGTACCCAGTTCACTGGCAATACTTATTGCATCAGCTCTAGGAAGTAGTGCCTTGGCAGACGAATACACGGTTCCTGACGATATTGAGCGTATTGTCGTAACAGCCGCTGGATTTGAGCAGAAAATTACCGAGGCACCTGCAAGTATTTCTGTTATCTCAAATGAAGAAATTCGCTCGCGGTCTTTCACTTCGCTGCTCGATGCGGTGAAGTATCAGGAAGGTATCGACATAGGAACCAGCCGCGACAAAACCGGCCAGGGCAGTATCAGCATGCGAGGTTTAACCGGCGACTACACCTTAATTCTGGTGGACGGTATACGACAAAACAATCATGGTGATATTTATCCGAATAATTTCGGTGGCAATGCCTTTAACCATATTCCTCCATTAGAGACCATTGACCGAATTGAAGTTATCCGCGGTCCGGCGTCCACATTATATGGTGCCGATGCACTTGGCGGTGTCATTAACGTCATTACTAAAAAACACACAGAGGACTGGTCAGGTGCTGTAACCTTCGGGCGTAGTTTGCAAACTAACGATAACTTTGGTGATGATTTTACAACGGACTTCAGTGCCACAGGGCCGTTAATTAAAAATGTTTTAAGTCTGGGAGTACGTGGAAGCTTGTATGATCAGCAAGCGTCTTCGCCAGAATTTGAGCCGGCAGTTGATCCAAATGGCACGGTACATGTTCGTCAGTTGGGTTTTGGCAGTGGCGGGCGTACTGTTGACAACAAAGACGAGCACTACGGATTCTCGTTGTCATACACGCCAGCAAAGAACCATCATATAAAGTTTGATTACGATGACTCACATCAGTCTTACGACAACACGCCTTCTTATGATGTAGAAAACGACACCATTACCTACCCCTTGGGCACAAAAGACAGTATTGAGGCTCTTTGGCAGGCGCGTGGAGGAAATGTGAATCCTCGTGCAGGCTATGCGGCTGATCAGACTTTTGATCGCAGCTGGTGGTCAATAGCGCATGACGCAGACTGGTCGTTTGGTACCAGCATGATTTCTTTATCTTATGTAGATACACAAAATAATGGCAGAACTTTGCCCTTAAGCGTGGATGAGCGTTTATTGCTGCAGGAAATGTACGATGGCACGGGTGAGTATGCTGGCTTGGGCGAAGATGAGCGACGCTCAATTGCAGAAGAAACATTCTTACCGCGACCCGCTCGTCAGTTAGACAGCAGTCAGTATACTGTCGATGCACGACTGGACATTCCTGTCTCTGGTTTTGCTGGACATCATAACCTGGTTATTGGCGGTCAGCTTATTGATGGTGAACTGGAAGATGGTGTATTTGGTTTAGAAGAAGGCAGTGCTGGCGCTATTCAAGAGCAGAAAATGTACTCTCTGTTTGTGGAAGATAACTGGATGCCGATAGCTGACTTTACGCTGACAGGCGGTATTCGTTACGACAAACACGACGTTTTCGGAAGTCAGGTATCACCGCGACTTTATGCGGTTTACAACCTGAGTTCTGCATGGACGCTGAAAGGAGGCGTTAGCACCGGTTATAAAACGCCAAAAACCACCGACTTGTATGATGGCATCGTTGGATTTGGTGGACAGGGAACCATGCCTTTTGCCGGTAACCCGGAGCTACAGCCTGAAACCAGTGTGAACTCTGAAATTGCACTTTACTGGAATTCAGATAATGGCGACCACAACTTTAACATCACCTACTTTAATACGCGCTTTGAGGACAAAATTGCCCGTGGCGATACAGTTTTAAGCTGTGAAGCAACCGACAACGTGCGTCCTTGCGTTAACTTAGGTGAATATGAGCAGCTGGGTTATGACTCATGGGCGCAAAGTATCAACATTGACGAAGTCGATGTGCAGGGCGTTGAGGTGGCAGCGCGTTACGCAATAAGCGAAGCCTGGTCACTACGCGGTAACTATACATGGACAGACAGCGAGCAGAAAAGCGGTAGTCAGATTGGTCAGCCTTTAACGAATACAGCGGAGCACATGGCCAATTTATGGCTGAACTGGAGCGCTTCGGATGATCTTTCTATCTACTTACAAGGTGAATTCCGTTCCGATCGCTACCGTGGTTATGACAGTGTTACCGAACAACAACTGTACTTTGAGAACTACAGCTTGTTTAACTTAGGCGCTAACTACAAGTTAACGGAGTCGGTAGATTTGAACCTGCGCATCAATAACTTATTAGATCGCGATTTCACAACCTACTCAACAACTTATACTGACCTTAACGGTGATGGTGAGTTTGAATATGTTACCGGACGAGGTGCCGTTAGCGAAGTTGTTTTCACCGATGATTACAATGTGAAAGATAAAGCCAGAAACTTCTGGTTTGGTGTTACCATTAGCTTCTAAACTGCCAGCAGGTAAGGCACTATTATTCAGTGCCTTACCTGTTCTGAATTCTCTGGATTGAAGATATGGACATCAAAACGTTTGCAAAGGAACTGTGGTTATTTGGTGTAAAACAAGCTTACGCCTGTGTTTTCGGTGGTTTTTTACTGGCACTCATGCTGATAACCAAGTTCTGGTATCCGCTGGAAGCATTACATCGTTACGACTTCATTTTCCTGGCCGCCATCGGCTTTCAAATTCTTCTTCTAGTCTTCAGGCTTGAGACTCTGCGCGAATGCGTTGTCATTCTGGTGTTCCATATTGTAGCAACGGTTATGGAGTTGTTTAAAACCTCAGACGCAATAGGTGCCTGGGTTTATCCGGAAGATTATGTCTTTGGTATTGCCAACGTGCCTCTATTTACAGGGTTCATGTATAGTGCCGTCGGAAGTTATATTGCCCGGGTCTGGCGCATCTTCGAATTTGAATACTCTTATTATCCGCCCAAGAGCCTCACTTTGGTGTTAGTAACTCTGGTTTATATCAACTTTTTTAGTCACCACTATATTTGGGATATGCGCTGGGTTTTAGTCGCCTTTACTTTTTTTCTGTTTTACCGGACCGCTATTTACTACAAAATCCTGAATTCAGATAATAACCGCAACACTCATGTAATGGGATAGG
>CENV01028750.1_pt1 | contig 57338 bp, 50 predicted proteins | sample 530231 | NCBI WGS metagenome assembly CENV01 (sample SAMEA2619815, study PRJEB7988) | marine metagenome | biome: marine biome (ENVO:00000447); feature: surface water layer (ENVO:00002042); material: "saline water (ENVO:00002010), including plankton (ENVO:xxxxxxxx)" | depth 5 m
TCACATGCTTGATGCCCGAAGCGAGAAGTGTGCTTGCGCAAGCAGCAGTCCGGCCGACAAAAGAACAAGGCTCTAAAGTGACGTATGCAGTAACGCCGCTTAGGTCTCCTGAATGAGCATTTAAAGCCTCTACTTCTGCATGACTTCCACCAATGGCCTGCGTAAAGCCTTTGGATATTACTTCGCCATCTTTAACCAGCACACATCCGACAGGAGGATTCGGTTCACAGTGGGGAAGTGCTTGTTTGGAAATATTCAAAGCTTCCAGCATGAATTTTTCAGACATTTGAAACCTTCACCCCCGGTTTAGCTGGTTTACTTTAGTATGCCGTCATCAACAGCCTGCTCAAGTTTACTTCTGATGACAGACCAAAGCGCTTTGATGTCGCTCTCAATTCGTTGGTTTACGGAAAGCCCCTTACCTTTAGTAATTCCATGCGCCTTCCAGTTGGGGTTCTACTTCGTTATCACGGACGGTTTAAAATCGCGCTAAACTGCTGATCTTGTTTTGCCAGTCTACGACGCATTCTTGGATTATGAAACCGCTCAATATAATCAAAAATATCTGAACGAGCTTTATCCCTTGTTCGATAATGGCGATAATTCACTCTTTCACGCTTCAGTATCCCAAAAAATCCTTCACAGCCGGCGTTGTCGCTGCAGTTACCGACTGCGCTCATGCTGCTGATCAGGTTATTAAATTTGAGAGCACGCTGATAATCACCGCTGGTAAATTGAGAACCGCTATCCGAATGTAAAATCACAGGCTGATTGCCTGTTCGTTGCCAGACGGCCATTTCCACTGCGCGAACAACCATGTAACGATCCTGCCGATGATGCATAGACCAGCCCACTATCAGTTTGCTGTACAAGTCGAGCACAACGCACAGAAACGGTTTACCTTCGGTGGTTTTGACTTCGCCATTTAGTTTCAGGCTCTGTTGCTGTGAAGTCACGTGCCAGGTGATCTTTAAGGCCAGCGGGTCTGGCGGCCGGTCGCTTTCGGCCTCGTCCTTTCTTATGAGTCCAGCCCTGAAAGCCATTAACGGCCATTAAGCGGGCCACACGATTCAGACTCACTCGTTCACCTTCAATAGACAGATCTTCATGCATACGTGGTGCGCCAATTACACCACCACTGTCCTCGTGGATCTCCTTAATGCGCGTCAGTATCCGCTGATTTTCGACGTCCCGGGCACTGGGAGGCTGTGCTGCCCAGGCGTAATATCCGTTGGGTGACACTTGCAGACATCGACACATTAAGCGTATCGGAAACTTATCTCGGCAACGCTCTATCGCCTGATATCTCAGAACGAGTCTTTTGCGAAGAACGTTGCCGCTTCTTGCAAAAATCCCGTTCCTTTTTAAGCCGGGAATTCTCGCGTTTAAGCCGCGCCATTTCTTCGTCACGGGGGTTACTTGATCCCTTGAAAGCTTTTTAGAGGATGGTTCGGCTTCACGCCGCCACCGGCTGAGCAAAGAGTAATTTAAGGCCAGACTTCCGACTTTAAGCCGATCTATTAGAGTTCCGCAGAGTTAAAACGGTGAGTGGTGCAATGATAAGGACTGAACCTATATAAAACCTTGCGTCAGGGGTTTCGGTAAAAAACACAATCCCCAGTATTACCGCCCCAATAAGGCCTGTATACTCGGCGCTGGTGACTTTGTTGCTTTCTGCGGCTCGATAAGCAAAAACGCAGGTACCGGCATAAATCATCGCAAACAAACTGGAGCCCACTGAAATTAAAAAAGTACTGACATCAAAACTGGCACCTTCAAACCATGCCATTGCAGAAGCTAAAGGAATACCCAATAGGTTAGTTAAGTAAAGCGTGTCCAGAATACTGTGTTCAGCCGGAAGCTTTTTTACTAGCAGATTATTGAGCGCCAGGGTTGTAGCAACCACCAGGGCCGCCAACGCAAAAATGTTTGTAGAGGAGGGGTTCACAATTACCAATACGCCAACCATGCCTAAGACTGCAGTAATCAAAGATAAGCGTGTGACACGCTCTTTAAAAAACATGCGGGCTAATACAACCGTGATAATAGGCGCCGCATAAAATATGGCATTCGCAGTCGCTAGCGGTAAAGTGGTTAATGATATCACCATAAACACCGTACCGAGTAAAAAAATATGAGCGCGAGTGGCATGCCAACGTATATTCTTAGGCAATAATGGGCGCTTAAAAAGCAACATAAACGGTAAAAGCATCAGCGTGGCACTTATTTGACGGTATAAAACAAATTGAAAAGGTGCCTCAAAACCATCCAGTAGCTTAATCAAAGAATCTGAGAGAATAACGATGTTATTTCCTAAGACCAACATAATAATAGCCATGAGCAATGAGCGATCCACCTTTGTTCTCCTCTTTAAACTGTTAGCGATGAGGGCATTTTACGTGGCTCTTTTTATTAAATATAATGATATTAACTAATTTTCACATGAGGTTTTTAGATAATGAGCCTTCCGCTTCGCTCCATCCATTATTTTGTTGAAGTTGCGCGTTGCGAGAGCTTTTCCCTGGCAGCAGAGCGCTTACATGTGTCACAAAGTGCCGTGAGTCATCAGGTGGCACTACTTGAAGGATATTTGGGTGATGATCTCTTTGTTCGGCGGGGCCGCAAAATTTTGTTAACAGCAGTCGGCGAGAACTATTTTAATGAAGTTGCTGGAGCAATTAACGCGATTGAAGGGGCGACTGCAAACGTCAGGCAATATGATACCCGGCAGGTAAAGCTGGCGGTGCATGGTTCGTTAGCGGTAAAGTGGCTGATACCGGCCCTCGATGAGTTCCGACAACGCTATCCTAATGTGGAATTGACGCTGCAAATGCTGACTCAGGATGGTAATTTTGATACCCAGTGGGCTGACTGCTTTATTACAACACAGCCGCCAGGCATGGGTTATCAGCGCTACCATTTGTATGATGAAACGTTAAAGCCCTATTGTTCAAAAGCATTATGGGCTGAGGCTCATCGGCTCGAAAGTGCGGGTGACCTCATTCAATATCCATTACTGTCAGCGATAAGCGCATTTGCCAGCGGCGAACCGGGAACCGACTGGCAGCGTTGGTTTAAAAAAGCCAACCTTCGGTTACCTGTGAGCGCTAGGGTTCACCACTTTAGTCATTTATTACTTGCTGCCGAGGCGGCTAAATACGGACAGGGAATTGCGCTGTTAAATGAGTTTATGACAACCGAGCAAGAGCGTGAAGAAAGTTTGTTTGAATTGCCGTTTCACAGTATTCAAACCGATGACAGTTTCTATTTTGTTTACCCTTCCAGTACCGCTAAAAGTCCCGGGCTTGAGTCCCTGGGCGATTGGTTGGTCGCTTTATGCCGTACACGGCATTAGTCTTGATACTTAACTTGTCAGCCTTAGCAATACTGGCCTCGAGTTCTCTCCATGTAGCGATGTGTCTCGAGCCTAATGGCAATGAGGAACCCAGAATTTATCTTGTAAAAACTGAGTGGGTAGAATCCAGGCGCTGCTAAGAAGCGCCCGGTAGATTTAAATTCCCAAAGTTACAGCATAAGTTAACATCAGTACCGAGAGTCCAATGAAGATAATACACAGAGGCAGAAACTGCATAGGGAGGTTTAGCTCCCTTTCAAGAGCACTTGCTCCTACCAAATTATAGGCGTTTTAGTTAATATTTAAACCACGGTGATTGCTAATCGACGCATAATTTAGGGTAGTGGTTATCTGGCTAACTATCCTTTTTTCCATACCCTTTTGTGGCAAGTTTTGCAGGGGTTGGAGATAAAACGCTAAAACATCTGGCTAAATGGCCTCGTTAAAATATTCCTGAGATCCCTATAGAACGTGGCCTGCACGGTTAGTAACTTCTCTCACCATTTAACGTCAGCCAGTCGCTATTTACTCCGGAGGCGGAGGTCACAGGTTCGACTCCTGTCGGGCGCGCCATCTTTTGAAGTTCTCGCATTGATAGTAACTATTAACTCAATTTCTCTTGTGTCCATTCTGTGTCCCAAATTATCTCCGACTACACGCTTACGATAACTTTGTTATTTTAGTAGGGCGTTTTACCCTTCATTGCTTTCCTAACTGTCAACAAAGCACAATTAACATATGCTGCTCTGAAAGAATTAAAAAAACGGTAATATTTTCGACAACTGGATCGTCTTTAAGTCGAGATGTGTTTTTGGAGAATGACATTGCAGCAACACAAAGCGAAAATATCTGACTTGGCACTGCAACACGGGAGGCTAGTCTTTCACTGCGCATATCGACTGTTAAGCGATACACACCTTGCAGAGGATGTGACTCAAGACGTATTTATTAAACTGTTTAAAAAATCTCTTAAAAGCATGAACGAGGTGAAAAACTGGCCTGCTTATTTAAAGTCTATGGCAGTTACCACAGCGATTGATTATCTACGTCGTAATAAAAGATTAGCGGAAGACGACTTGGAAAGCGTGCCTGAAAATGAAAGTGATACATCAAGGCACCCTTTGAACCAAGTTTTACGAGACCGTGATTTGATACTGTTCAAACAAGCCCTTTTGCAATTGACAGAGCAAGACGCTCACATATATTGCCTGCGTCATGTCGAAGGATACTCTTACCAAGAAATCGCCGAATTAATGCATGTCTCTAGCAATTCAGTCGGCGTATCCCTGCATCGCTCACAGCTAAAACTCTCCAGTATCGTAGGTAAATCAGAATATTTAGGAGCTCGTCATGAACACTAATCACGATTCTATTCAGACTATGCTTAATAAAGTTAAGGGACAAAAGCCTTCGGAACATGACGATATAGCAATGCAGTCCCGACTTCACGCTGCCATTGATGCACAAGACAACCCTGTAGATGAAGAAGAACCCGGCAACGGTATGATTCGTCTTTGGAGTTGGTTAAAAACCGCCTCACAACCAAAGCGATTTGGCTTTGCTGGAACGGCTGCCGCTTTGGTGCTAACCGCTGTGTTGATTATCACCACGTCGGTGAGCAAACCTGCATTTGCATCGGTGGTCAAGAAGTTAAGCGAAATCACCAGTATGGTGTACACAGGACAAATGCAGTCGGATGACCAAGTTATTATGACAGTAGAGGTTTTTTACCAATCGCCCAGTAAAATTAGGGTGGTCAACACACCGCTTCCAGACATTGAAGGTGCACCTTCAGTAGTGAACGTGATGGATACTAAACTTGGTAAGGGGTTAATACTCTTCCCTGAACGCAAAGTTGCCATGCCTATTAATTTTACGCCTGGTCAAAACGCGAAAGAGGCGCTGGAAAATGAGTTACTTGATTGGCACACGAAAATTTTAAATTACGACGGTGAAGTGAAGAGTGAACCAGGTGTAGTTATCGATGGAATAGAAACGACTGTCTTTACAGTGGAGCCTGAAAACATGAGATTGACTTTATGGGTCGATCCTAAGACTGAATTACCTATTCGTATAAGAGTAGAGACAATGGATGGACCGTATTTTGTTTTTGAGGCAGATGTGGCATTTAATGAAGCGATAGACCCTGAAATGTTCGACTTAGCGCCATCTGGCTATGAAATTATGGGAGCGGATTCGGAGTAAGCCAGGCTGTTGCCGAGCTCGGGCACTTGCGAATCGGCCGTGGCGCTACGGGGTTATAAACCATCAGTAATGCCCGAGTCGGCAACGGCAGAACGAGTATCCCAACTAAAATCCAGAAGGATACTTGCCAGAACATGTTTAACTCCCTTTACGTATAACGGTTCTTTTTCAACAGGTCTTTGCCTATTATTCTTTACCAAACTTTCCGGCTATCTGCTCTGTTTACCAATTTACTTATTAAGTAAGCAGCTAAGAAAAAAGCAGGCGTCGCAAAAATGTCTGGATGCATAATCCAGGTTGCCAGTCCCAGTAACACGCTTAAGTACTCGACCCAAACGAGTTTATTTCTTCTATTGACGCCAAACAAACTTAATTTGAACCAGACCGGTTGTTGCTTCCAGTATTTAGATTCTTTATCAATCACAGTAATTTCCTCCGTTAGCTTCGACACATCAACTTCGAATACAGAGGCCAGTGATTTAAGAGATTCCATACTTGCTTTATTGCCGCTTTCTATACGTTGAATTGTTCTTACACTCAAGCCTGACATTATCGCTAATTGTTCTTGAGACCAATTTTTACGTTCTCTCAATTTTTTAATCATTCAAATTCTCCTGGTATCTGTATTCAGGCTCAATGATGAAGCAACAACGTCGGTGTCGGTCACGAAATATACACGACAGACGGGCGACACTAACTGTAGTGGTCAAGAGAAGCTAACCACAGGTTTACGATTTTCCTGTGCCTTCAGTTTGACTAATTCATTATACACGTCAATAATTAACGTGTATAAAGTATATTGCAAACCAAAAGAGCATCACATGTTAAATCATGAAGCGGGCAAAACGCTAAAGCAAAAACTTCCTCTCGGTATGATAGCAACAAAGCGTTGGCTACAAGAGCAGGGCTTGAGTTTGCACTATATCGACAACTCCGTCCGACGAGGAGCTTTAATCGTTGCTACGCCCGGGGTCTATTATCGCGAAGAAGCTTACCCAACCTGGCAAGGTGTTGTGGCTTCATTGCAGCGAATAGCTACGTTCGCAGTCAATGTGGGGGGCCTGACAGCTCTAGAGTTAAATGGTGTAAGCCATTACGTAAATCAAAGTGGAAAACCTACGATTGGTCTATATTGTCCTGAGAAGCTGCCTGTATGGGTTGATAAAATTGGTGTGGAAGCTACTTTCGAATGGCATGGAACGAAGCGATTGTGGCCAGAATCACTCATGCGCGACCAGCGCGTTCTCCGTCCTTATGAATGGTCAAAAGGTTTGCCGGAAATAACGTATTCTTGTGTTGAAAAAGCTTATCTGGAAGTGCTCAACGAGGTACCTAAACATATCAGTTTTGAGCATGCTGATGCGCTGCTTCAGGGGTTGCATAACTTATCACCCCGGAAGTTAGATACGCTGCTAAAAAACTGCCTTAATGTCAAAGTAAAACGGCTATTCTTTTGGCTAGCGGAGCGCAATCAACAGCCCTGGTTTAAACGTTTAGTGTCAACAGACTACGATCTAGGCTCAGGTAAAAGAGCTATCGCGGTAAATGGTCGCCTGGAAAGCAAATGGCAGATCACGGTACCCAAGGAGATGTAAATTATCATGGATAGAAATAGCATTTATTATCGGCAGGTTCAGTTGCTTATGCAGGTGTTACCATTTGTTGCGGCTCATGACTGCTTTGCGCTCAAAGGCGGCACAGCGATTAACCTATTTGTCAGAGACTTTCCGCGACTGTCGGTTGATATTGATCTCGTTTTTCTACCTATGATGGATCGAGATGAAGCACTTAATACGATCACTAGTCACCTGGAGAAAATAGGTAAAAAGCTCACAGCCGAAATTCAGAATGTGACTGTCATACGCCCATTTGAAGTCAAAAAAGACGCGCTCCGTTTATTGGTGGAGCGTGAGGTTCGCGGTACAAAGGTTCAGATAAAGATAGAACTGTCACCCGTACTTCGAGGAACTGTCTACAAACCGACAACCTTGAGTGTTACTGAAGCGGTGGAAAATGAATTTGGCTTCGCAGAAATTTCCGTGGTTAATTTCGCCGATCTCTATGCTGGTAAGATTTGCGCCGCGCTCGACCGGCAGCACCCCAGAGATTTGTTTGACGTAAAACTACTTCTGGATAACGAAGGCTTCACTGATGATATTCGTAAAGCGTTACTTGTTTATATTGTCAGCCACCCCCGTCCTATTTCGGAGTTATTACGACCTCATTTCAAAGATATTTCCGAACTTTATGAGGGGGAGTTTAAATCGATGGCGGACATCGATGTCCCATTCGCGGAGCTTGTGGCTGCGCGTGGGAAAATTGTAAAACTCATGCATGCGGCATTTACTGACGAGGAGAGGTCGTTTCTTTTGACGTTTAAATCACGCAAACCGGATTGGTCATTACTCGGACTTGATGGTGTTGATCGGCTACCGGCGGTTAGGTGGAAGCTGAAAAATCTTGGAGAAATGAGTGAGGAAAGACATCGGAGAGCTTATAACAGACTTGTGGATGCACTCAATTCAGTGGGTTTAGTTACGAGATAATCCATATATGCATTATTTGACTATATTCCATATATAAACTAAATTTTTATATTCTCTATTTAGTATAAATGCCTATATTCTATATAAGGAATTAAAATGCGAATCACCACTCCCGGTTCCTTGGGTAAATATATAGCACAACGGCGACAGGAAGCTGGTTATAGCCAAATGGAATTAGGCAAACGGATTGGTAAAGATCAGCGTTTTATATCCCGTGTTGAGACCAAAACATCATCCATTACTTTCGCTAACTTAATGAAAGTAATGGCTGCTTTGAACATTCGGTTCGATATTTCTAATTCCGCAGATGACGGTTATGAAGTCTTAAATAGGGTCAGGAAAGCGTCTGTGGATGAAAATCTCCCGCAAACCAAGCATCGGCCTCTTGATGCGCTTAAGAGCAATCGTAGGCCTATTGTGATTCGAAAATCACCACCTAAAAAGTAAAAGGAAGATTCGTCATGCCAAGGCGCAAGGCTACACGAGAATTACATTGCGGGATTAATGGAATAAAAGTAGGAACCGTAAGGCGGAAAAGTGGCACCTTCGAGTTTATTTATGATGATGAATGGTTGGGAGCAGAATATGCGCATTCGATAAGCTTGTCACTGCCAATGACATCTAAACGACATACAGGCGAGCGCGTTCGTTATTTTTTTGATAATTTGTTGCCAGATAATGAAGAAGTTCGTCAGCAAATTGTTGATAGAATCGGCGCTTACTCAACAGACACTATGGATTTGCTATCAGCTATCGGGCGTGACTGTGTGGGAGCGTTATCTCTTTCCTTAACGGAAATACCTCCAGAACCATCTATGCAGATGAACCCGGTCGATGAGAATGAAATCAATGAGATTTTAAATCATGCGGTTACCGGGCATACCCTCGGAATGGGGGATGACGATACTTTTCGTATTTCTATTGCAGGAGCTCAGGAAAAAACAGCATTAACCTATCACCGTGGTCAGTGGCATCAACCGATAGGTAACACTCCTACAACCCATATTTTTAAAATGGCTATGGGAGAGTTACCTAGTGGCATAAATATGGAGCAAAGTGTCGACAATGAATGGTTTTGTTTACGCTTTATGCATCATTTAGGGTTTGATGTAGCGCACGCTGAGATAGAAGTTTTTGGTGAGCAAAAGGTACTTGTTGTCGAACGTTTTGATAGACATACGGATGAAGATGGTCAAATTTTAAGGATAAGCCAGGAAGATATGTGCCAGGCTCTGGGCAGAGCCGGGCAATCGAAGTATGAAGATAAAGGAGGCCCGGGCGCTTTTGAAATATCGGATCTGCTCGCAACAAGTCAGCAAGGTTTAAAAGATCAGCAAGTGTTTTTTTTGAGTCAATACGTATTCTGGTTACTGTGTGCTATTGATGGTCATGCAAAGAATTTCAGTGTTTATTTGGACGCTTCGGGTTATTGGTTAACGCCAATCTATGATGTCCTTTCAGCGTATCCAACCCTGGGTAAAATACAGCCGAAAAAAGCTAAAATGGCAATGAGGGTAAAAAGTAAAAACTCCCATTATCATTGGCATAAAATATTACCTCGGCATTGGCCTAATCATGCCAAATTTTCTGGCCTTTCCCCCGATATTGCTCAAGAATTAATTGGTGCGATAAATGAGGAGTTGCAGGGTGCTCTTGATAAAACCTGGGCTGATGCTCCCGACCACTTTCATCGGGAAACAGGTGAACAAATAACCAAAGGCGTTCTGGATCTAGCAAGGAAAAAACTGCTGATATGAACGATCTAAAAAGTTATTTGGAAGTGTTCCTTCATTAACCCAGAAGGATACTTGCCAATCATGGTGGCGTGTCCCGTGGCGCTCAAAGCTGGCTCCCCAATACAAGATGGCTGTAGCAGTCGATATTAACGCGAAGACAGAGAATTTTTGGGACTTCGGCGGCCTTCCCACAACTAAAACTTTGAACAAACACAAAACTTGCTACTGAGTGGTTTTGGATTTATAACAAAGAAAGGTCGAAAACGGCTATCCGCGGCATCCATTCGAGGTGGTAAACGAGTTAGTTCAATAATAAAAGGGACAGAACATGAAGGTTGTTATACGCAGCTTTTTGCTGGCTATATGTTTGCTGACGGTGAACTCCGCATTCAGTAAACAAAGTGTAGCGGATGAAAGGGAAGCCTATATCCGGGCTAACTACACCAAATATGAATATCAAATCCCGATGCGCGATGGCGTAAAGTTATTCACGTCGGTTTACGTACCCAATGATACCAGCAAATCTTACCCTATTATGATGCAGCGAACGCCTTATCGCGTTGCACCGTACGGGGTAGACGAGTATAAAAAACGTTTGGGGCCGAGCGAAGCATTTGAAAAAGACGGTTTTATTTTTGTCTTCCAGGACGTGCGCGGCAAGTTCATGTCGGAGGGGGATTTCGTCAACATGCGCCCGCAGGATGCCTACACTCGCGGAAAGAACGCAACGGATGATGCCACAGATACGTACGACACGATTGATTGGCTCGTAAGCAATATCGAAGGTAACAACGGGAAAGTCGGTATGTGGGGAACCTCTTACCCCGGTTACTACACGTCGGTGGCATCAATTAACAGTCACCCTGCGCTTAAGGCTATTTCACCTCAGGCTCCCATTGCTGATTGGTTCTTTGATGACTTTCATAGAAATGGTGCTTTCGTCACGCCCATGGCTTTCATATTTTTTGATACCTTCGATAAGCAGCGCGATGGCACCTTCGCTTACTGGCCTGAAGGTATGAAAACTGAAACGCCAGACGGCTATCAGTTTTTCAAAAATCTTGGGCCACTTTCCAATGTAAACGATAAGTACTTTAACGGCGAACGCCCATTTTGGAATGAGATTATTCAGCACCCCAATTACGACGATTATTGGAAGTCGCGAAATGTTTTACAGCACTTATCAAACACTAAGCCTGCCACGCTAGTTGTTGGCGGTTGGTATGATACAGAAGACCTTTACGGACCGCTTTATACCTATCAAACCATGTCAGACAACAATAAGAAGGATCATGTTCAATTGGTCATGGGGCCCTGGTATCACGGTCAATGGCAAAGCGAGCAGGGCGGTACTGAACTTGGAGAGGCTCATTTTGGTTTTGATACCAGTGCTTGGTTTCAAAGAGATGTGTTGCTGCCATTTTTTAAAGAGCACCTAAAAGGTGCTGATGAAGCCAATCTGACTAGGGCAACCATGTTCGAAACCGGCAGTAATCGCTGGCGTCATTTTGAAGCTTGGCCGCCTAAGGATACATCTAGAGAAACCCTGTATTTAGCGGATGACGAAAAAATCGTTGAGCAGGAAAACAATACGGGTAGCAGCGAGTACCTAAGTGACCCTAACAAGCCGGTTCCTCATTCTGCCGAAATCAGTCGCGGCTGGGATAGACCATACATGGTAGAAGATCAGCGTTTTACAGCGAGAAGACCTGACGTTCTGGTATTTGAGACCGATACGCTGGAATCGGACTTAACAATTGCCGGGGCCATCGACCTTAACCTATGGTTCGCTACCAATAAATCAGCGGCGGATATTGTGGTGAAGCTTGTCGATGTCTTTCCTTCCATTGATGAGAATACCAATAAGGCTGACATGGAGCGCGGGAACCGCCATGAGCTTGTGCGTTGGGGAGTGTTACGCGGGCGTTTTCGTGACAGTATGAGTGAGGCTAAAGCATTTGTCTCAAATCAACCAACTGAAATTGGGTTTGAGTTGTACGATGTTTTACATACGTTCAAACGCGGGCATAAGCTGCAGATTCAAATACAAAGCAGCATGTTTCCGTTTCTGGATATTAACCCCCAGAATTACGTTGAAAACATTTTTAATGCAAAAGAGAGCGACTTTACAAAGGCAACTCATAAAATTTATCACAACTCTGAGTATCCGAGTTCGATAAGCTTTAACGTGCTGTAATCGACTCCGACCAGACGTTTGATTTACCGGCGGCTCTTCTAAATTTTTCTATTGAGCCGTTGCTTCAACCTGTGGTTCTCAGCTTTTATCTGCTCAATTTCATCAAGCAGGTTTAGCACTAAATAGAGATCGGCCCAGTCTATATTTAGATCCCGGTTGAGACGCGCCGCCTTTTTTACTGTCATCACAGAGGTAACATGAAACATCCACTGACGTGGGTGTTCTCCGGTGACTGGTACCGCAATCTCATGCTCAATCAGCTCAAGCATGGTTTCGGCGCTGAGATTTGCAGACAGACAGAGCTCTTCGAAACTCAGGTGAAAATTGGGTGAGTACACTTGTTGTAAGGTTGTCATTATCTATCGCTCCATTCGCGACGAGGGTCAAAGGTTTCGCTGTCCGCGAGCTGAGCCCAAAGGGTCTTACTGTTTTCATTTAGTGAGGATGGCATCACAATCTTTATTGTGGCAATCAAATCGCCATTTGAGAGCTTCCCGACCAAGCCTTTGCCTTTTACACGTAAGCGCTGACCTGCCTGGCTGTTAGCTGGAATGGTTAGTTGAACTTTGCCAGAGAGCGTCGGCACCTCTACTTTAGTTCCCAATGCCGCTTCCCATGGCGCGAGCGGTAAGGTGAGCAAAAGATTATTGGCTTCCACATCAAATAATGGATGCGGAAGTAATTTGATGGTTAAGTAAGCATCGCCGCTTGGGGCGTTACCGTAAGCGGGGGCACCTTGTCCTTTTAGTCGAATACGTTCGCCATCTCGTGCGCCAGCAGGAATTTTTACTTTGAGCGATTTTTGTACCTGCTGCTGGTAACCTTGTTGGTCATAAACCGGAATAACGAACTCAATTTGTTTGGTCGTGTCGGCCAAGGTGTCTTCGAGCATAACCGGCCAGTCGAATTCAACATCAGCTCCTTTGGCTTGGTTGGCGTCCTCATACCAAGGTTGCTGACGATGTTGTTGGCGACTGCGGGAACCTGCTGCTCCAAACACTGAGTTAAAGAAGTCAGTAAAGTCCTGATTACCCATCGTACTATTATTAGTGTGATAGTTGGCGCTCGATTTCCTATTTTGATTGTTATAACCGCGTTTGCGAGCCTCGCACAAAGCATCATATTCAGCACGCTTTTCAGCACTATGTAATACTTCATAGGCTTGGGCTACGCGCTTAAAATTCTCGGCTGCATCTGGTAACTTGCTTACATCGGGATGATACTTTCGGCCGAGTTTGCGGTACGCGGTTTTAATTGCTTTACTATCGGCGGTCGGCTCTACACCCAGTACTTCGTAATAATCAATAAACTCCATTGCAAAGCCTTATGTTCGTATTATCGAACCTGAGTATAGCTTTAAAGAAAAATTTCGTCTGTGTTCACAGATTAAAAAAAACAGGTCACCGTTTTAGAGTGAATCCGGTAGGTGTAATGGTGCGATGAGAGTTATTAAAACAACTGCGTAATACCCAGCAAAATAGCGTAGCGGCCAGCTTTACTAATGAAAACCAGAATTAAAAATTGCCAGAAGGTTAATCGCAGCATACCGGCTATAAACGTAAGAGGGTCGCCAATGAAGGGAGCCCAGGCCATCAGCAGCGACCACTTACCAAAGCGTTCAAACCAGCGATGACCACGGGCAAGAGATTTTGGTTTGAACGGGAACCAGCGGCGATCCTGATACCGTACCAAAAAACGACCCAGAACATAGTTGACCACTGACCCCAGCGTATTACCGATTGAGGCCAGCCACCAGATTATCCAGACATCGTAATCCATGCGCTGGGCTGCCACGACCACAAACTCAGACTGAGCAGGCAGTATTGTGGCGGCCAGAAAGGCTGTCAGAAATATACTTAAATACATAAAATCCTATTACGTGGCACAGCTTATAACGGATGTCATCAGCGTAATGGAAATGACAAACACAAAAGTTTTTGACTACACTCAACAATGAACACTCATCAATAAAGCAGAGAGGTACCTCAATGGCATTTGAAAAATGTCCAAAATGTGAAGATCAGGTACTGGATAATAACTATAGCTGTCCTGCCTGTGGTTTTGTGAAGAGTGAAAAATCGGAGCAAGAGAACCAACCGGGCGAAAACAGCGCGATTACGTCTGAGAACACATCGAAAAGTTTGCAGATACAAGGTGTGTTATCGCTCGTTATTCTTATCGTGGGTGTGCTTTGGTTCTTTTTAACCTCAGAAGAATCTCAACAAAGTAACGAAATTAATGTGATACCTCTGGTTATGTTTATCGGCGGTCTTATCTGGTACATAGTGACGCGCTTTCGAATCTGGCGTTCGCACTCTTCTTAAATAAGGGCAATAACGCGGTTACCGAACGATGCTACTGCTCTACGGGCTCTTCGTGCAGGGACTCCCATGCCTGAAGCATTTCTTTCTTCGTTGAACCCCAGCGATACCCGCCCAAAGCACCGCTTTTCTGAATAACACGGTGACACGGAATTAGCATGGCAACAGGGTTCGAACCAACAGCATTACCAACCGCCCGAGACGCTTTAGGGTAACCTAATGCATTGGCAATTTGTGAGTAACTCGCCAGCTTTCCCGGTGGTATCCTCAATAAAGCTCGCCACACGGCTACTTGAAAATTTGTACCCATTACGTGCAATGACAAGGGGTTAGACTGCCCGTCTTTTAATCGACTAAACAGTACGTTAGCCACATAGTTGATCGCGTTGTCGTTTCTTACGAGCGAGGCTTTGGGCCAGTCTTTGCATAAATCAGTAAGTATCTCGTCAACAGCTCTGGAGCCCAAAAACTCAATGCGGCATACGCCCCGTGGAGTAATTGCGACAAATATCTTACCAAAAGGCGTTTCATTTACGCCGTATTGGATAGTAACTCCCTGGCCTTCGTTCTTGTATTCACCTGGCGTTACGGCTTCTAGCTTTACAAAGTGGTCATACAGTCGGGAGCCTCCGCTTAAACCCATGCTGAGGGAAACATCCATAAGAGAGCTTTCTCCCTTCAGCATTCGTTTGCTTCGCTCCAGCGTGAGGGCCTGCAGGAAGCGTTTCGGTGTGGTGCCTGCCCATTTACAAAACACCCGATGGAAGTGGAACGGACTGAGATGAACATGAGCAGCAACGTCTTCCAGGGTCGGCTGGCTCGATACATGCTCTGACATATAGGCCATGGCTTTTTCAATACGGATATAATCAGACATAACCATCACCTTTAGATACGATTAATTGATACACCACTATCCAGAAGTGGTAAAACCTAAAGCATCAGACGCTAGGAGTAATGCTGGCTGAGCTATTAATCATAGAAGGCTTTTTAGCTGATGCCGACCCGAAGCTTGCTCTTTAGCAAACCCAGCAATTACTGCTGGGCTTGATTTAACGCCTGAATAGCAAAGCTGCCAAGCCAGTGACCACCTTCGTAGCTATCGCCGATTAGATTAGGGTATGAGTGCGCCATATGCTTATCGGCTATTTTGCGTAAATGCCTGTACTGCGGGTATTGGTTAGCCAGCGCATAGAGGTTCCAGGCGCGGCTGAAATTTAAACCGTCCAGATGAACCAGTTTGCCATCGGTTCTGTCGCCAACTTCACCTACCGCCAGACTGAATTCTGGGTCAGCGAGTTGTGGCATAAAATCATCCAGCCAGGTTAAAAACTGCTGCTTCGGTAGAACGCGCTGCATTAAGCCAATTTCTTCCAGGCAGGGCGAAAGAAAGTCGTAGCCGCTGGGCTCCCAGCCTATGGGGCAGTTTTTATCTTCCAGAAAATAGTCTTTCGCGCGTTTGGCAATTAACTGCTGTAGTCCGGTGTGCTGCTGGTTAACGGCATAGTCGTAGGCGAAACTTAAGCCAAAGGCTGTGTTGGTATGCTCGCCCACACGCACCGGATAGACCAGCCGGGGTAAAAAGTTGATATAGCGCTCAACGATTAAATCGGTTAATGGTTGTAAGTTAGCGGCCAGTTCTTTGGCCATAGGGTCTTCCCATGAATGGAGCTCGTCAGACAGCTTTAACAGCCAGGCCCAGCCGTAAGTGCGCTCAAAGGAGTCATTAATATCTTTACTGAAAAAGTCGACTTCGCGCGCCACTTTTTCAGCGGTTAAATTACCTTTAAGTATGGCTTTGACTTCGTCGGCCTGTTCTAAGTTTGGAAACTGACGTAATAAAGTCACCATTGACCAATAACCATGAGCAGCGCTATGCCAGTCAAAGCAGCCATAAAAAATCGGGTGTATAACCGAAGGTTCCTTTAAATCATCGGCACTTCCCAGTATTACTCCCGTTTTGTATGGATAAGGTGTCTCGACACAATGCAGTGGTAGCTCCACCAGCTTATTCGCCTCGGACAAGGTTAGGCTGTGCGAAGATGTGTGCCCGGTGTCGGCAGCCTGAGTGAACAGACTAACCGACATAAGTAGGGCACTGCTTATAATGCCGCGAATATTCATAATGTTGCCTTATAGGTTCGAGACTGTGTGAACTGGCTCATTTGCTTTTCAGTAAATCGAGAAAGAAAGCATATTCCAGCGCTGTGTTTTGCAAGCGCTTAAAGCGCCCGGAAACACCGCCGTGGCCCGCTTCCATTTCGGTTTTAAATAACAGCAGATTATCATCGGTTTTATAATCTCTGAGTTTGGCAACCCACTTGGCTGGTTCGAAATACTGCACTTGTGAGTCAAATAGGCCGGTGGTTACCAGCAGGTTAGGGTAGTCCTGTGCGCTGATTTGATCATAAGGTGAATACGACAGCATATAGTCGTAATAAACTTTCTCTTTCGGGTTACCCCACTCGTCAAACTCGTTGGTAGTGAGAGGAATACTTTCATCCAGCATGGTTGTTACAACATCGACAAAAGGTACATGTGCCGCTACACCAAGGTATAGTTCCGGCGCCTGATTGATCACTGCGCCCATTAACAGACCACCAGCACTACCACCCATGGCGAAGACTTTATCCTTGGCGCCATAGCCTTGCTCAACCAATGCCTTAGTGACATCGACAAAATCATTAAAGGTGTTTTGTTTTGTCAGTTTTTTGCCGTCTTCGTACCAAGGGCGCCCCAGCATTTGCGAGCCGCGAATATGGGCTATAGCAAAGACAAACCCGCGATCCAGTAGGCTTAGACGGTTGCTGCTAAAGCTGGGTTCTGAAGTTGAACCGTAAGAACCGTAGCCATATTGATATAGTGGGTTGGTGCCGTCTTTTTTGAATTTATCCTTACGGTAAACCAGTGTTACCGGTACCTCAGCACCGTCCCGGGCGGTGACAAACAACCGTTCGGAAGCATAGTTTTCAGGCTTAAAATCGCCCACTACTGGCTGTTGCTTTAACAGGGCTTTATCCAGGCTGTTCAGGTCCACATTATAGTGGCTACCCGGAGTGGTCATACTGGTGTAGTAAAGGCGCAGCTCAGGGTTATCGGCTTCTTTGTTGCCATAAAAATACAGCGTGTAAGCTTTATCCCGGAAGGAAATCTCTTGCTCATCACCGATGTTTAAATTACGTACAAACACCTGTGTCTGGCCACGCTGGCGCTGTTTATAGACCAAATGCTGTTCAAAAATCTCAATGTCTTCCAGTCGTGTATCTTCTTTATGTGGAATGACTTCCTGCCATTGCTGCTTATCGCCGAGCTCATCAGCACTTACCCGCATCAGACGGAAATTCACAGCGTCCAGATTGGTTAATACATAATAAGCATCGCCGTGTTTGGCGATGCTGTATTCCAGGCCGTCTTCCCGTGGCACAAAGGGAACAGGTTTGGCGTTGGGATCATTGGCATCAATTAGTGATACGGCTTTTGACTCTGTCGCATCATGGACAATATAAATTTGAGAGTCATCTTTACTCTTGCTGATGCCGGTGTAAAAGGTTGTGTCTTCTTCTTCGTAGACCAGTTCATCTTGTTGCTGTTCGGTACCCAAGGTATGACGATAGACTTGATAGCCGAGCAGGGTTTCTGGGTTTTTCTTTATGTAGTAAAAATGCTGTCCGTTGTTGCCCCAGACTATACTCCCCGACGTATTTTTGATTTCATCCGGTAGTAATTCACCGGTCTTCATATCCTTAAGTTTAATTTCATACATACGGCGGCTGACGGTGTCTTCGCTATAGGCGAGAATCGCATCGTCAGGACTGACTTCAAGGCTGCCTACGGAGTAATAATCCTTACCTTCAGCTAGCTCGTTAACATTCAATAAAATTTGCTTGTCGGTACCGGAAAAATCTTTACTACGAACGTAAATCGGGTATTCGTTATCGCCGCGCATTTCTGTTGAGTAATAGTAGTCGTCGTTGCGTACCGGTACCGAGTTGTCATCTTTGGCAATGCGGCTTTTCATTTCTTCAAACAGCTTTTGCTGCAAATCTTCCGTGTGAGCCAGCATCTCATCCGTATAAGCGTTCTCTGCCTCAAGATAAGCTAGTACTTTAGGGTCTTTACGTTCATCATCCCGCATCCAGTAGTAATTATCGATGCGGGTATCACCATGAATAGTCATTTCATGAGGGACTTTTTCTGCAACCGGAGCTTCAACGCTTTTTTTAGAGGTCGATGATCTGGTTTCGGTATTTTGATTCGCGGGAGAACAGGCCTGCAGTAATGCGGCACCTAATAGAGCAATATAAACGGGACGAAGCTTTTGCATGTGGCGATCTCGTTATGATTATTATTTTAATTCAAATGATATTAACAAAGTTATAATTTGTTAGCTATATCGGGGGAACCCCGCAGTGATAGGAAGTTGTTAACTGCAGTAGTTTGGCTTTAAAAGCAAAAAGCCCAGCAACATCGTTGCCGGGCTTCCAGAGTGGTTTGCTAATTGTGCAAAGTAATTAGCTTTTGAGTTCACCCGACGCCGATTCAATATGAGCGCGGACAAACCACTGGTATTGCTCAAGCTCGGCAAGTTGGCCGGTGAGCATGTCTTCCGAAACCGGGTCCAGTTCAGCGAGCTTATTGAGTGCGTCTCTGTGGTCTTTATTTACACCGTTGTACACTTTATCAAGTGCAACTAAATGTTCAGTGACCAAGCCTCTGCCTATCGAATAGTCTTTCCATGAACGGCGGTCCACAATTGACTGTGGGGTACCGGCGGGCACGCCGCCCATAGTGGCGATGCGCTCTGCGATGGTATCGGTCATTTCACGAATGCTATCAACCTGCGGGTCCAGCATTTCATGTACGCCAATAAAGTTTGGACCAACCACGTTCCAGTGAACATGTTTAAGCGTCAGTTGAAGGTCAAGCAATGCGACCAGACGGTCGTCGAGCAGCGCTATAGCGTCTTGGGCAGACTTGTCTTTAATCCCAGGGGCGGTGAATTCAGCTGTTTTATCACTTGTATTCATTATTCCTCCTGTTATTTGTTCATCACCCCTTTATACGCGTAAACCGACTTAATGGATCTCGGCGCTTAATAAGCAAAGGCGGTCACCGTATAGGGTGACCGCCTTTATTTGAGCTGCGAACAACTTATTACCTAATAGCGTTCAAGCCAGTGCGCGTAAGGTGCTGGTAATACCCACGAAGGCTTCTCGACACGTAGTGCTTTGGCTGCGTCGTAAGGCCAGTGAGGATTCGATAAATGAGCACGACCCACCATGACCAAATCCAGTTGCCCTTGTGCAACCGTGTGTTCTGCCAGCTGAGGTAAATCAATGCCCCAGGCGGAAGCCACTGGAATATCCGCCTCTTTACGAATGCGTTCAGCAATAGGTGCCATAAAGCCCGGGCCCCAGGGGATTTCGGCGTTTGGTGTTGAGAAACTGATACTGACATTTAAAAAGTCCAGTCCCTCTGCTTTTAGCAACTGAGTCAGCTTAACGGATTCCTGCATTTGCTGTTCGTCATTGCCATCAAATTCAATCACGCCGAAGCGCGCGGTTAGCGGGAAGTTATCTGGCCATACTTGTTTTACCGCACGAACTGTCTCTACCAGGAACCGGGCACGGTTCTCAAACGAACCACCATATTCGTCAGTACGCTGGTTAGCATGAGCTGAAAAGAAGCTCTGGCCTAAGTAGCCGTGAGCAAAGTGCAGTTCAAGCCATTCAAATCCTAAGTCACGAGCTCGTTCGGCAGCGGCGACAAAGTCGATTTGCACGCGTTTTATGTCATCCAGCGACATTTCTTCAGGTTCGCGAGGCAGGTTTGCACCAAAAGCGATAGGAGAAGGCGATATTGGCTGCCAGCCTCTAGTATCATTTTCAGCTATGTGGTCGTCACCGTCCCAAGGGCGGTTTGCGCTGGCTTTGCGGCCGGCGTGGCCAATTTGAATGCCGGCAACGGCGCCTGCTTTTTTTATATTCTCCACAACAGGCGCAAAAGCTTGTGCCTGTTCGTCGTTCCAGAGGCCTGTGCAGTTAGGGGTAATGCGCCCTTCAGGGGAAACTGCGGTGGCTTCGACAATGACTAAGCCAGCACCGCCACGCGCCAGGCTGGTGTAATGGCTTAAATGCCAGTCGTTAACGACACCGTCTTCAGCCATATATTGGCACATTGGGGGAACGGCAATGCGGTTACGCAAACGGACGTCTTTTAACTCGAACGGTTGAAATAGTGCGGACACCTTAAGTACTCCTGTTAATTACTGCGCTTGCTGTAAAAGCAATTTTGAAGCACCTATACTAGCTCGGGCACTGGTTTGAGATAATTAGAAATAATCTATCTCAACCATCGAAAAAATGAATCAAACGAACGCCGCCCTGACTAACCTTTCTGCTCCCGCGTCTCGACATCCAGTTTGAAGTCGACGACTTTCGTTTCGCCGCGATACCAGAGCTCAATACTTTCAGGCTGCCCGTAATAATAGAACACATGCACCGGTTCGCCGTCTTCGCGCTCAAGTAGAATAACGTTGTCAAAGGGCTGCAGGTATTTTTGCTCTGCGTTCTTCGCGAAAATTCGGTTGCGAAGCTTTGTGTTTAACCGCGTGCCGTCAAGGGTTTCTTCGGGAGTAAACACGCTGTAGTCAACAACAAGTCGGTTGTCGTCTAAGCGCATACCGTCGGGTAAATTGTCGGCGCTGTAGCTTTTTTTGACAATATCCGGTGCCGTTAATAGCGGAATGCGGACTTCGATACGAGCTGGCGACTCCGGCATATACTCAGGGGTATACGCAAAGCCATATGTGGTGAAACTGAATACCTCATCTTTGTCGCGTGTTAACTCAATGGTTTCGTCTGCGTCATCGAAAAATTTCACCATTTCGGTCAGTATCACTCGCTTAAATTTTGGCTCTAAGTTGAAGTGGTAGCGGTCTGAACTGCTGATAAAAAGCTGGCTTTGTACCGGCGGGTATTTCAGATAGATCCGTTCTGTGTGTTGATATTCCGGAAGGTGCCGACTTTTTTCATAGCGAATATCAATAAGCTGTTTCATTTCTTCTTCGGTTAAATCGACTCGTCGTTTTGGCCTTTCATCATAAACCGGGCCTGCCAGGTCGATATCAGGCAAAGTGCTTAAATCAATCTCATCACTATTGTCTTGTTGGCCAAGGAAGTGAATTGGAATTTCAATTTTGTGAGTTACTTTATCGCGGGTTTTCTTGCGGGGCAGCAAAGTCACTCGTGCGGTAGCTACAGGCCCCATAAAGGCAAAGGCTTTATGCAGAACGCGGCCTTCGCCTACGGAAAGTTTGTCATGTAAGTTATTGCCTTCGGTGCGTACGGTTTCTGCATCAACTTCACCCCGCATGGCTCGTTCTATGATTTCGTCAAGCCATTCACTCATTCGTTCGTGATAATCAGACTGCAGTGTCGTATCCATTCGCAGTTGAAGTTCCCGCTCGGTTGGCGAGAGGGCTTCACCAATAATGTCTTCGTCTCGCAGCGGCATTGCCTGGTCATCCGGTACTTCAATTTTTATGTCGTAGTTAAAATCACCGGCCTTAACCAGAGTGACAGAATATCCGCGCTGCTCTTGAGTTTTGCCCACATCGCTTGCTTTAAACTCGAACTGAAGCACATCTTTGGGTAACTCAGTTTCAACGTCGCCGAGCAGTTTAACGGGTTGTAGGTCGTCTTCGGTACGCGGCTCTTTGAAATAAAAGCGTTCTGGGTCGTAACGAATTTCATCGGTTTGGGCAACCCAGTCTAATAGGTCAGGTAGGGCTTTGACGTCGCCGTTATCCATCACTACCTGGGTAAACTGCAGCTGACTTTTAAAGGGAAAAGCAAAAGGTTCACGAACCTGAAACCACTGACCCTCGCGTGAAGCGGTGGAAGCCACAAAGTTGTTACGGTAAATATCCAGAAGCTTTTGTGGGCTTTCGTAGTCTTTTAGTCGTTTAAATCGGTCGGCGGTGTAGGGGCGACCTAAGGGGCCTATGTAAGAAGCCTTGAAAGGCTCAACATAAAAGTACTGCGCAGGTTTTTCATCGAATTTTATCGTTCTGTAAATGTTCCGGTGGGCTATAAACTCCTCGCCCTCCAGAGCTTCAAACAAAGCTTTATCTTCAATGGTTTGGATTTTTTTCTTACGCTCTTTTCTCTTTTGCTGTAATTCAGCTAAAGCCGCTTCTTTTTGCTCCACACTCAGTACCTCTCTTGCTGAATAACTGTCGTTACTGTTGCAACCCAGCGTAATAGCGCCCGCTGAAAGTGCGCCAATAAGCAACAAAATTCCTTTTTTATTCATGACAGTACCTAATCTGTTTTACTGATAGCTGTACCAGCTAGCGCTAAAAATTCTGTTCGTTTAAAGCATGACCGCTAAGAGTACCTGTTAAAGCGCACAATTTTAAGTTAAGGCTTTGTAAAAACACAGGCTAGCGGCGGGTTTTACTCGCTAGCCGGCTGATGAGCGCTATAGAGTTGTCGTATACTGGCAAATATGAGACTACTGCTACAAAAATAGACCGGAAATAACCATGTTGAAGCTGAAAACCTTAATTGCCGGCTTAGTGTTGTGCTTATTGAGTGCCTCCGCGCAGGCCGAAATTCTCTACAAGGTGACAAAAGAAGACCAGACTATTTGGGTATACGGCACGCTGCACGCCGCCAAAAAAGACTTAATTAAGCTGTCTGAAACGGCAGAAAATGCATTGAAAAACAGTGAAACCGTGTGGTTTGAGGTACATCCGGAGAAAATTCAAAGTGCTCAAGCGTTGTTTATGCAGCATGCCCGGCGCTCCGAGGGTAAGTTATCTGACACGGTCGATAGTGAAACCTGGCAGCAGCTCACTACGCAGGTTGAAAAGTATGGTATGAACGCCAGTGCGCTGGAACAGCTCAATGCCTGGTTCGCACAAATTGTCATTGTTTCGCAAGCCATTGCGCAATCCGGTTACACCGCCGAAGGTGGCTCTGAAGGAAAGCTATTTGAATTGGCAAGAAACTCGGACATACCAGTTAAAGGGCTAGAAACCGTCGAGCGACAAATAGATGCATTACGGGCGGCTCAAAGCGAATCTGGTGAGGGTGAATTGCTGGAGCAGACGCTTGCGGAAGTAGAAAAAATTGAAGAAGTTTTTGCCGATATCCAGAAGACCTGGCTAGAGGGCGATCTTGATAAACTCACCCACTACTTAAACCAGAACCTACCTCCTAAGGCGTTAGATGAGCTGATCACTAAACGTAATAATGAATGGATAACAAAGCTCGCTAAGGTAAATGAGTCTGATACCGTATTCGTGGCCGTTGGGGCGGGACACCTTGGTGGTCAGCAAGGCGTGCTTGAGCAGCTTGAAAAGCAGGGCGCTGATATTGAAAAAATGTAGGAGATAGTCGCCATTACAGCTGGTTAACGACGTAATCAAACTGTCATTTAAAATCAGTACTATTGCCTGTTCGAAAATATAACGCTGAGCTTGTTAAGCCAGAGGTTTCAGAACGGGGAAGACGGCATGAGCACGAAAGAGAAAAAGCTGAAGATTGATATTTCAGGTGTTGATCCAATTTGTAATAAGTCAAAAGGTGATGACTTTTACGATGTGGTGAATCGTCAGTTAAGCCGGCGCTCTTTTCTTAAAGGTGGTCTTGGCGTGGCTGTCAGCTCCTTTATGTTATCGCCTTTAATGGCGGGTTGTGCGTCCTCTAAAGGCTCTGCCCGTTCATCTGCGGGGCTTGGTTTTCAGGCCATTGCCGGCAACCGAACTGATGTTGTTGATGTACCCGTTGGGTATCGTGCTCAACCTTTTCTGCCCTGGGGTACGCCGCTTGTGCCAGGCGCCGGTGAGTTTAAACCTGACGCAAGCAATTCGGCGTTAGATCAGGCGCGGCAAGTTGGTTCGCATCACGATGGCATGCATTTCTTTCCCATAGATGTGAAAGAAGGTGGCGCCTCCTCGAAAGAAGGGCTGCTGGTGATGAACCATGAGTACGTTGATCCACAAATTCTGCACGCTAATTTTTCTCTTAATGCGCCGCGCCCGCAGCAGGAAGTGCTGAAAGAGATGATGGCACATGGTGTATCGGTAGCTCATATTATTCGTAAACCCGATGGCGAATGGCAGCTTGTTGAGGGCAGCCCATACAACCGTCGAATTACCGCAAGTACCCCAATGCAAATGAGCGGGCCTGTTGCCGGTCATGACAAGCTGGTAACCCGCTTTAGCCCTGACGGCACCAAGACTCGCGGAACCATTAATAACTGTTCGCATGGCCATACGCCCTGGGGCACTTATTTAACCTGCGAAGAAAACTGGGCGGGTTGCTTCATGAACGATGACGCGACTCATCCTCGTGAGCATGAACGGTACGGTGTGAACCGCGAGAACAGCCGTTACTACTGGGAAACGGCAACGCCGGGTCTTGATGAAACCGCGCGCTTTAATGCTTCTTCTACCGGTTCTACAGCCGCGGAAGACTACCGGAATGAACCGAACCACTTTGGCTGGATTGTTGAAATAGACCCTTTCAACGCTAAAAGCACACCGGTTAAACGAAGCATGTTGGGTCGCTTTGCTCATGAAGGCATTGTGTTTGCTCCGGCAGTGGAAGGAGAGCCGCTGGTGGCTTATTCCGGCGACGATTCGCGCTTTGAATATATTTATAAGTTTGTTTCGGCGAAACCTTATTACAAAGCAACTGCTTCAGGCGATTTGTTGAATGAAGGTACGCTGTATGTTGCGCACTTTAATGATGACGGAACTGGTCGCTGGCTACCGTTAGATATTGAAAACTCAGAGTTTCAGGCAAAGGCCAGTGAAGCGGGTGTCGAGTTCCATTCTCAGGCCGATGTGCTGTTAAATACCCGGCTTGCGGCCGACGTTATGGGCGCTACGAAAATGGATCGCCCTGAATGGGGCGCTGTGCACCCAACGACCAAAGAAGTCTACTTCAGCTTAACCAATAATACCCGCCGCACCGAAGTGCAGACTAATGCTGTGAATCCGCGTGCAGAAAACGCTTACGGTCATATTGTGCGCTGGAGCGAAGACAACCAGCAAAGTGCTGAGTCCTTTCACTGGGACATTTTCTTAATGGGCGGTGAAGCGGGTACACGCACTCCAAACGCTGAAGGGGATGACCTGACTCTAACGGCCGATAACCAGTTCGCCTGCCCGGATGGCTTGTGGTTTGATCATAGAGGCACGCTCTGGATCCAGACGGACATGAGTGGTGAGCTGTTAAGCCAGGGCGGTTTTGGTAACAACGGTATGTACGCTGCTAACCCTGAACCTGGCGAGTTGAAACGCTTTTTGGTTGGCCCTGTAGATTGCGAAATTACCGGAGTGGTAACAACGCCGGATGGCAAAACTATGTTTGTTAATGTTCAGCACCCTGGTGACCGACTGGCGCCTGGTAAGTTCAGCAGTAGCTGGCCTGCCGGTAACGGTGCACGTCCGCGTTCAGCAACGGTTATTATTACTCGTGAAGACGGCGGGGTAGTAGGAGCCTGAAATAGCCAGCCGATCAGTTAAACTGATCGGCTGACACTCTCAACACCACCGCTGTTAATAGCGGTTACACCGTGACGTTCAGGCGTACGTCGATGTTATTACGCGTCGCGTTTGAGTACGGACAAACCTGGTGTGCTTTTTCAGCAATAGATTCAGCTTCGTCCTGGCTCATGCCCGGCAAATGAATGTTCAGCGTGGCATCAATACCAAACCCGCCTTCAATCTGGCCAATACCTATTTCGGCTTTGACTTCAGTATCTTTGGGCAGTTTCACTTTTTCCTGACCCGCAGCGAACTTCAGTGCGCCGATAAAACATGCTGAATAACCCGCCGCAAACAATTGCTCAGGATTGGTACCGTCGCCGCCTGCGCCACCCAGTTCTTTAGGCGTTGTCAGTTTTACTTTCAGTTGACCGTCGTCAGACTCTGACTGACCATCGCGTCCGCCGGTTGATGTTGCTACTGCTTTGTACAGAATATCCATAACGATTACCTTACTAGTTGGTGTGTTGGGAACTAACACGCATAATGTTAGTGCAATAATAGTTATCGCGATAACAGTATTTTCCGAACAGTGTTATCGGTATTTTCGATGCATTTGACTTGGCTAGCGGTTGGGCTTGTCTTGTAACTGCGCCCGCAGTGACTCAAGGGTGTGTTTTAAGGCAAGGGCCTCATCAGGCTCCAGTTGAGTGGCACAGAAAACCTGCTCCGGAACATCGCAGGCAGACTGCTCCAGTTGTCGGCCTTGTTCGGTGAGGTATAAATGCAGTTGTCGCTCATCGTCGATATTGCGCTTTCGGGTTATTAGCCCGCGCTGTTCCAGCCGCTTAATAACCGGACTTAACGCGCCTTTTTCCTGAAACAGCTTGCGGCTTATTTCCGTAATGGTCACGCCATCGCGCTCCCATAAAAGCAATAAAATAAGGTATTGCGGATAGGTCAAATCAAGCTTCGAGAGCAGCGGCTTGTAGAGCTTATTCATTGCCAGCGAGGTTGAGTACAACGCAAAGCAAAGCTGGTTATCCAGCCTGAGCGCTTTATTACTGTTATTGTCTGCCATGCGTTGCTCCTGTGTCGTTTGTCTCAATGATACGCAAAGTCAGCTTACAAACAAAGTTTAGGGTTTGTAGTTAAATAAGTTAATGTCTTATAGTAATACAAATTAACTTTGTGCGAATTAAGTTCGGGGTAGTCTCTAAAGCTATTTCCCGGATACCTTAAACCAGGAATCATGTTATATGCCGAATAAATTAATGACTATGCTCGGGGGCTTTGTGCTGGCGGCTTCAGCTATTGGCTCTGCTGTGGCCGGAAATCCTATTATTAAAGAACGCTTTACCGCCGACCCGGCAACCTTAGTGCATGACGGTGTGGTCTATCTGTATGTAGGCCATGACGAAGCTAAAGAAGACGGTGACTTTTTTGTCCTTCGCGAGTGGTCTATCTATTCGTCAGATAACTTGAAGGACTGGACGCTGGAAGGCGCTTTTCCCCGCACGGAATTTGAGTGGGCAAAAGGCGATACCGCCTGGGCTGCCCAGGCAACTGAACGAGACGGTAAGTTCTATTGGTATGTAACCGTGCTAAACGGTGACCCCGCTCCGGAAAAGCAAGGTTTTGCGATAGGGGTGGCAGTGTCGGATGACCCGGTTAATGGCTGGAAAGATGCAATAGGCGGGCCATTGATAACCGCGGACATGACAGAATCGCCTGAATTTATGAAGGATGAGCCGTGGGACAATATCGACCCAACTGTATTTATTGATGATGACGGACAAGCGTATTTGTATTGGGGGAACACGCACCTCTACTACGCACGTCTGAAAGACAATATGACCGAACTGGACAGCGAAATTCATAAAGTTGATATCAATAACATGCCAGGTACCTTCACTGAGGCGCCGTGGCTGCATAAATACCAGGATAAATATTACCTGACATTTGCGATGAATTATCCTGAAGAGCTGGCGTATGCGGTAAGTGACTCGCCTGAAGGGCCGTGGGAATATCAGGGGCTGATAATGGATGTGTTACCTGATAGCGGAACTAGCCATCAGGCTGTTCTTGAGTTCGAAGAGCAGTGGTATTTGGTTTATCACACCGCCGCGCTGCCAACGGGTGGGAATTATCGTCGTTCGGTTTCGATAGAACATCTTGAGTACAATGAGGACGGCAGCATCCAGAAAATTACCCCAACGGCGTCGGGTATTCACTACAATGCGAAACAGTTGCAGGCCTTTTCAAATAAAGAGTTTCTGACTTATCAGGGTGACGGTGCCGCTGTTGCTGCAGGTGAGAAAGAAAACTATAGCCAGCTGTGGCATCTGCAGTCGTTACGCGGTGAGAAGAATACGGTTTCGTTTCAGCCTGAAGCATCACCTGGTTTCTACCTTGTTTCGGAAAACGGTAAGTTAACCGTAAGCAAGCATGATGGCTCAGACAGTTTTATCGCCAACGCGACCTTTAAGCAAGTTGAAGGCCTGTCCAATAGTGAGTGGTCTTCTTATCATTTGGCAGATAAGCCAGAGGTCTATCTGGTATTACATGAAGGCAGTCTGAAGCTGAGTAAACCTTCGTCTAATGAAGAGAAAGAGGCGGCGACTTTCCGGCCTTCTGCACCTTGAATATAATAAAAAGAGTCCCATGTTTTCCTTAACAAGCCGTGCGTTCATCGTTTTTCTATGTAGCACGGGTATTCAGAAAAAAGGAGCAGCTTATGCACATTGATCTGAACGGAAAACACGCCATTATTACTGGCTCTACAGCCGGTATTGGCTTTGCAATTGCCGAAGGGCTCGCCAAGGCTGGTGCTAATGTTGTGATCACCGGGCGTACTCAACAGCGGGTTGATGAAGCCATCGCCAAGATTAAAAAAGCGGCTCCTGATGCTGGCATTGAAGGTGTCGCAGCCGATCTTGGAACCGCGGAAGGTTGTAAAACTCTGACTGAACAGCAACCAGACACTGATATTTTGGTTAATAATGTCGGTATTTTCGGACCTGAGGACTTCTTTGAGGTGGATGATGATACCTGGCAGCAATTTTTCGATGTGAACGTGATGAGTGCGGTGAGACTCTCGCGCCATTATGCGAAAGGCATGAAGGAGCGTGACTGGGGGCGTATTCAGTTTATATCCAGTGAATCGGGCATTAATATTCCTAGTGAAATGGTGCATTACGGCATGACAAAATCAGCGCTGTTGTCCATTTCCCGGGGGTTGGCGAAAGTACTTAGCGGCACTCAAGTGACAGTTAACGCCATACTGCCCGGACCCACACGCTCAGAAGGCGTGCTTAATATGCTTAAAGACATGGCTGAGGAAGAGGGCGTTTCACAGGAAACAATAGAGTCCCGCTTTGTTCAGGAGAACCGGCCTTCGTCCATTATTCAGCGCTTAGCAACGCCTGAAGAGGTTGCTAATATGAGTGTTTACGTGGCATCGCCGCAGGCCAGCGCCACTACCGGCGCAGCGCTGCGAGTCGAAGGCGGTATTGTCGATACCTTAACTTAGCCTTTAGGCCGCGTTGTTATAGGCGCGACGGCGCCGACGAAAGCGACTTAAGCGAGCTGGCTGAGCATCCGAGAATGTGTATTTCATCAGCGACAGCTCGCCGTCATGGTTTTCAAACAGAGCCGTGCAATTTTCCACCCAGTCACCGGTATTGGCGTACAGTAAGCCGTCAGACTCAACCAATTCTGGGTGATGAATGTGTCCGCATACAATACCGTCTAAACCACGCTTTTTAGTTTCGCGGAATGAGGCCGCCCGATAGCGGCCAATGACTTCTTCGGCTTTACCAATTTGGCTTTTCACGTAGGCCGACAATGACCAGTAATTGTGGCCAAACAGGTTGCGAATGCGGTTTGTTGTTCGGTTAAGCCACAGTAAGAAGTCATAAAGATGGTCGCCAACAAACGACAGCCAGCGGCTATGGCAGGTTTCGGCATCAAACGCGTCGCCGTGCATTACCAGCAAACGTTTGTTGTCAGCGGTAGTATGAATAGCCTGACGTTGAATGCGAATACTGGCCACATCTGGATGGCGATATTTACGCATAACTTCGTCATGGTTGCCGGGAATGTAGATAACCTCGACACCGTTACGTGCCATTGCCAGTATTTGCTGAAGTACCTTATGATGCTGATCCGGCCAAAATATCTGCCGTTTCATTGCCCAAAAGTCGACAATGTCGCCAACCAGATACAACCGCTCAATATCAACGCGTTTGAGCAGGTGAAGCAGAAATTCGGCTTTGCAATCTTTAGAGCCAAGGTGTACGTCGGAAATAAACAAAGTTCGGGCGTTCAAGCGAGCCTGAGGCATAACGATCTCCCACTGTGGGTTTCGTCCATACTCCTCTGCTTAAATGAACCGCCGTTGACAGTTCATTTAAGCTTTTGTGACATCGGCAGACTATTTGCGACAAGATCAGCTTTATTATGAATGGCATAAAGTCAGGAAGCATTGTGCACCGGCTCAGGCATTAACCAGGCATAATCTTTAAAACGCTCATAGAGCCTGATACTCCGATCTAGCGTGCTTGTTCTACTTTTTGCCATGACGTCCCTGTCTATTGGGTAATGCGAATATGAAACCCGAAAACCATAAACCGGACAAGCATCTTTACAGTAATCATACATGAGAACCAAGGGGCGCTTGATTCCCCGACGACTTTTGACCATGCTTATTTTAATTAAGTTACTGAGTAACGGTAAAAACTTGGAGGTTTAAATGGATAACAAAGACGCATTTGAGAAAAAGCACGAAGCAAAAATAGAAGAAATGAAAGCTGAGATTGACCGCTTAAAAGCGAAAGCAAAGCAGTCGGAAGCGGAGTCTGAAATTAAGTATGAAGAAAAAATTAGTGAACTTGAAGCGTTAAGAAATGATGCAGAAACTAAGCTGGAAGAAGTTAAGAAATCCAGCAAAGACGCATGGTCTGACGTTAGTAAGGGACTTGAGTCGGCAACAGAGTCTTTATCAACGGCGCTGAAATCGGCCAGTCAGCAATTTAAAAAATAAAGGGTTTAGGGGTGGCTACTTGCTGGCTGTTAGCCACCCTGCAAAAAATGCTGCGGCAAGTGCCCCGGCAATAATAGCGATAAACCATGCAGCTCCAGCCCGCTTTCCTAAATTAATTGTCCAGCCAAGCATTGGATAAAATTTCGGCACCCAGCTGCGCGTATCTTTCTTGCTAAAGTATATGCCGAGCCACAAAGGCCGTGACCAGTTGCTTTCGTCATGCCATTCCTGAGAATTGATTTCTTCTTGAGTCATAAAGGCCTCCTAAGAACAAATAGTAGTCGATTTTTCCGGGAAATCACGGGGTGAGTTGATATCTCCCGCAACTCAATGTAATTTTCAGTCCATTCTCACTAATCTGAAGCCATTATGTCCTCTTTGTTAAACTGGATGAAAACTCTGGGCACGATACCTCTAGCCCTTTGCGTTCTTTTCGTTGTATTTCTGCCTTCAATTTTATTCGCGGCATTTATTGTCTGGATTTTCGACTTGCTGTTTTTAGACCTGGCATGGATGTCCTGGTCAACTTTTTGGTGGATACTGGGCGTTTGGGTTGTGACCATGATCATTGCGTTAGCTGGTCAAGCCGACAAGATTCTGTTTGGTACGCCGAAGTAGTCTAATCTTTAGGAACATAATATTCTCGCGATTGATACAAAATAGACGGCAACATAGCGAATGCTCTTATTTTTTTTAACTGCTCGGGGCTTAGCGGATCCTCTATCGGCTCTTGCTTATCGACTTCCGGGATATAGCGATAATGCTCAGTTGGCTTATTTACCCTAAGAACGGTTAAAGTCTCACCTTCCAACCATCCGTAGTTGTCGCCAAACTGCATCATTGCCCGGTTTCCGGGAGCTTTATCTGTGCGGCTTAAATCCTGCCCTACTGTTGGCAAATAGGCGGAAACACCTGCTAAAGAGAGTAATGTGGGAGCTAAATCAATTTGGCTTGCTGTCGACTTAATGGTTCGGGGTTCAAGATCTGCACCTAAAATCAGTCCTGGTATGTGGAATTTATTGACAGGGATTAAGTCGTCACCGTAAACCCGGGTATCATGATCGGCCACGACCAAAAATAAGGTGTTATCCCAGTAGTTACTTTGTCTGGCTTTTCTAAAGAACTCTCCGAGTGCGTAATCCGCATATTTAACCGCATTATTCACGGTATTTTTAGGCTCCTCATGAAGCTTTATAGTGTTATCGGGGAACTTAAACGGTTCGTGATTAGAGGAGCTAAAAGCCAGGGTGAAGGTGGGGTGTTTAGCTGTGTTGACTACTAATCGCTGATGTAGTTTATTAAATAAATCTTCATCGCTAACACCCCAGCTCCCAGTAAAATTCGGTGTTTTGTAATCATCTTGATCGATAATCGATTGAAAGCCATTACCGACAAAAAAGTTGGCCATATTGTCAAAGTGAGCCTGGCCGCCGTAGATAAACTCGGTGAAATAACCCTGCCGGGATAAAACATCGGCAAGTGTAAAAAACTGACGCTGTGAGTTTGAAAGTTTCACGGTGCTTCGTGCTCTAGTCGGTAAAAAACCTGAAACAACAGCCTCTATACCGCGTACTGAACGGGTTCCTGTTGCGTAAAGCCGCTCAAACCACCAGCCATCTGATTTCAGTCGCTCCAGATTAGGTGTTACCGGTACGCCACCAAGTGATTCGACAAATGTCGCACCCAGGCTTTCTTCTAAAATAATGACAATATTAAGAGGTTTTTCTCTTTTCCGTGTCGCAGGCTGAAAGTGTACTGTGGGGTAATCTTTGTAAGGAAACTCATATTCTTTAAGGTGAGTGTTCTGCTTAACTGTTGTTAAAACTTCATCGGTTTTCATATCACCGTATATAAGATTTGCTTTTGATTCGTGTTTTAAATTGTAAAGTGCATACTCTAAGGTATAAGTGGAATTCAGAATCAATGAATTGACCATGGCATCAGAGGTAACCGCGAAAAATGCTGGGTTAGCCGGGCGATGCGCTAGTGTTGAACGGATGCCGAGTACTACCATCACTAGAAGAAGAGGGTAAACACCCAACAAATACCGACGGCGCATTGGTTCTGGTTGAAATCGTTGAGCAATAATACGGGCTATGCGCTTTAAAATGTATATGGTTAGTAAAGTAGAAGCCGCACCTATCATTAACCAAGTTTTGAATCCGTTCCATAGTGTGGAAAATACTTCGGCGGGATACTCTAGGTATTCAAAGAATAAGCGGTTGGGTCTAGTGTCGTACTGAGCCAAAAAAGCCGGTGTTGAAATCTCCATGAACCATAAAATGATGAAGCATAATGTAAACCACAGTAAAGCAGCACGATACCAGAGACTCTGGACTCGATATCGGTTCATAAAAGGAATAAAAAGTGGGAACGCAAGAAATGGGATGATAATAAAATAGCTTACTTGCATAAGATCGGCTCGTAAGCCCAGAATGAAAAACTCTCCTAACCCTATAGCTTCGCTGACACGGTTGCTGTACAGAGAGAAGTGAAGAAAGCGGAATCCACTAAGCAGAGCGAGCGCAGAAACAAAGAAAAGAAATATTGGCCGCAATAATTCTGCAATTGGTAAAATTGGTTTGATCATAAATATTGTACTAGTTCTTTGTTGCTGCTTAATAAAAGGCAAACTAGCAGCGCATTCTTAAGTAAGCCTTAAGAAACATTTAATAAGTTATTTAAAGATGTTGATGGCTAAGAGGGCGATAGAATGAAACCGGGAAAGAAAGGCTTAGAACGAATTTGGTACGCAACTTTCAATTCGCTGCGAGGCCTGAAAAGTGCGTGGCAGTACGAGGCGGCCTTTCGACAGGAAGCACTAATGTGTTTGATTTTGGTACCTGTCGCTTTTTACGTTGAAGCATCGTTGGCTGAGCGGCTGCTATTGCTTGCAAGTCTTTTTATTCTGCTCATTACTGAGCTTCTTAATTCGGCGGTAGAAGCCGTTGTTGACCGTGTTGGGGCAGAGTTCCACGAGCTTAGTGGAAGGTCGAAAGACTTAGCCTCTGCAGCGGTATTTTTTGCCCTACTGTTTATGCTCGTGGTCTGGGTTAGCATTCTGTTTTTTTGATTTATTGGGTATGTTCAGGAACTTTCTACAAACTAACGCTCCACTATTCCTTAATAGCCCTTAAGGTTCTCTTAAGTAAACGCTCATACAGTAGCAGCATGAATGATTCTGTCAGCGATGTCCGCTGGAAAAGGAGTAATCGTCATGCGCTACCAATGGGTTACAACAACACAGGCTAACCGGTCGTCGGTTGAGGCTTTTATCTGTGAACGCTACTGGCTCAATTTTAATGCCTGCCTTAGTCAACTGCCCGAGGTGCTGCTAGCCCTGTACGAAAACGACACTCTGGTTGCGGCATGTGGTATTCAGTTTGCCGAACAAAAGCCGTTGTTTTCAGAGTTCTATCTCGATAAGCCATTGCAACAATACTCTGTTGGCAACAAGCCGATGCCAGCGCTTGAAAATATAGCTGAAGTCGGTTCAATGGCCGCTCTGGCACCGCCTTATTTACCTTTGCTGTTTCAGGCGGTTATCGATTCTCTCTTGTCGAGAGGAATAACCGCTGTTGTCTTCACTGCAACCCGGGCTCTGCAAAAGTATTTCGCGAGACAAGGCATAGAATTAACCCTTCTAGCCGAAGCTAAGAAAAACGCTTTGCCCGAGTCTGTCCGCGATATATGGGGCAATTACTATGAGCACACACCGCTTGTGCTGGGTGGTTGGCTGAGCCAGGGGCATGCGTTATTCACTAAGCAACGCCCTGCGTCTGTTTTCAGGTCGACAGTAGGGGCTGCGTCATGCCTGTAACTGAGTTTTTTGACCAACTGCAAGCGCACGCAAAAAGTAATCCAAATCAGCTCTCTGTAAGTGACGAGCAAACGGCTATTACTTACCACACGTTACTTAGTCGGGTGGCCGCCCGACGCGACTATTACCTGCAACAGCCAGACCCTGTTGTTCTTATCGACAAACCCAACTCCATTGATTGGGTTATAGATGACCTGGCGCTGCTGTGGGCGGGCAAAGTCAGTGTCCCGGTACCACCATTTTTTACTGAACAGCAGAAGCAGCATTTGGTTCAGCAAACCTTGTCGTCGCCGCAATTGCCGTCGATGACAGCTAAAATCACCTATACCTCAGGAACAACCGGTGAACCTAAAGGAGTTTGTCTTGCTGCCGCGTCTCAGATGGAAACAGTGAAAGCACTGGCGGAGCGTCTGGGAGCGGTGAAGGTTAAGCGGCATATGGTACTGATGCCGCTTGCTGTATTGCTGGAAAATATTGCCGGGGTGTATCTATCGCTTTGGCTAGGTAATGAAGTGGTTCTGGTTGGTTCAGAAACTCTGGGGCTGAAAGGATCATCATCACTCTGTGCAGAGTCTTTTTTTGCTGCGCTACGGCTCTACCAACCGGATAGCCTAATTCTAACGCCTGCACTGTTGGCGGCTATTGTATCGGGTGTTGAGCAAGGTTTGTTAGATAGTCAGCAGTTCAAGTTGTTAGCGATAGGAGGCGCAAAATTACCCCTGCCGTTGGAGTCAAAAGCATTGGCATTAGGCCTGCCGCTGGTTCACGGCTATGGATTGTCAGAGTTTTGTTCTGTTGTCGCATTGAACTCACCCGACCGTCCGGTTGTCGCTTCGGTTGGCAAACCGCTACCTCATGCACAGGTGACTATTGATGAGGGCGAAGTTGTGGTCTCCGGCAACTGCATGCTGGGTTACCTGGGTGAGCCAGACTCCTGGTATCCGAAAAGGATAAGAACTGGCGACCTTGGCTCATGGGATGCTGAGGGCAACCTGCGCATTGGCGGGCGTATTAAGAATATTATTATTACGGCGTTTGGGCGCAATGTTGACCCTGAGTGGCCAGAAGCCCTGTTGAGCCTGCAGCCCAACATCCGACAAGCGGCCATTTGGGGCTCGGAAGAGTTACCCATTACCGCGCTGCTATATTCTCCTGAAAACATCGACTCTGTTGCCGCTCGTGTTAAAGCGGTTAATCAGCAGCTTCCTGACTACGCGCAAATCGAGCGGTATTTTCTTATCACTGAACCTTTTTCTCAGGCCAACCAACAGTTGACCGGAACCGGACGTCTTCGTCGTCAGCAAATTGCTAACGACTATTCCGAGCTATTAACGCTATAGAGGTATTTTATGTCCTTTTTTAACACTTTATGTGAGCAGACCCAGACAGAACAGCAGTATTTGCTGAGCGCAAGACCTATTCAACAGGCATTGCAGGGCGATATTTCATTGCCTCGTTATCAGGCTTTTTTAAGTCAGGCTTACCATCATGTAAAGCATACGGTTCCATTGCTGATGCGCTGTGGCAGCCGCCTGTCGCTAAACGATGAGTGGTTACGCAAAGCGGTTATTGAATACATTGGCGAAGAATATGGTCATGAGCGCTGGATACTCAACGACCTCGATGCCGCTGGCGGCGATGTGGATATGGTGCAGAACTCAGAGCCACATACACCGACACAGGCCATGGTGTCTTTGGTTTATAACGCGATAGACAATGTGCATCCTACGGCGTTCTTTGGCATGGCACACGTACTGGAAGGAACCAGCGTGAAGCTGGCAACGGCCGCCGCACATAAAATCCAGAGCACACTTGGCTTGCCGGAGTCAGCTTTTAGTTATTTGCTGTCCCACGGAGACCTGGATCAGGAGCACGTTCAGTTTTTTGAGCAACTGATGAACCGAGTTGAAGACGCCGACGCGCAGCGCGCCATTATTCAAACCGCTAAACACGTTTATCGCTTGTATGGTGATATGTTCAGAGCTTTGCCGGAGCTTGCGGGTGAACAACCGGAAGCGAGTGTATGAGCAAAATAAACTGGAAATCACAAAGCATAGTACTGACGGGCGCATGCGGAGGGCTAGGTATTCAACTTGCCGAGCTGCTTAGTGCTAAAGGAGCAAAACTTTTATTATTAGGACGCTCAGAGCCCGAGCTAACTGCACTTGCCGCGCATTTGCAGCAGGACTGTTTTGTGTTGGATCTCTGTGCGTCCGATGCAATAAGCCATTTGCACCAGTTTATTGAGCAGAAAAACCTGCGCATTACCGGTCTTATCAATAATGCAGCAACCACACATGAAGGACTGCTTGAAGACGCAACCTCTGAGGACATTCAGCGTGTTATCGACACCAACCTAACCGTGCCCGTGGCTCTTATTCATAGGCTACTGCCTCGACTAAGAGCAAATCATGGCTGGGTCATGAATATTGGCTCTGTATTTGGCGCCATTGGTTTTCCGGGGCAGGCACTTTATTGCGCCAGCAAGTTTGGCCTACGAGGGTTTAGTGAGGCGCTGCAGCGAGAGTTGCAACCAGAGGACGTACGAGTGCTTTACTGCGCCCCCAGAGCAATACAGACGCAACTCAATAACGGCGTTATCAGTCGTTTAAACCAGCAGTTGAAAACCTCGGCTGATGCGCCGGAATGGGTTGCGCAACAAATCGTTCATCAAATTGAGCAACAACAACCACTGAAAACCCTGGGCTGGCCGGAAAAGTTATTTGCCCGGCTTAACGGGCTGTTACCGGAACTGGTTAACCGCAGTATGAAAAAGCCACGAATTTTATTACACCAATTGATCAAGGAAAAATCGCTATGAAACCAATAACTGTATTAGTTACCTCAATGGCGTTAGCTGTAACGCTTTACCTGTCGCCGGTTGCTGCAGAAGAAGTCAGCCAGTTGCTGAGCGTTCAGCAACGCTGGGCTGAAGTGAATTATAAGATCGAGGGCGACGAGCAGCTAAAAGCGTTTGAAGAACTGTCGGCGCAAGCTGAAAAATGGGTTGAGCAAGAGCCCGATAACGCCGAAGCGCATATTTGGCTGGGTATTATTAAAAGTACTCAGGCCGGTGCTGAAGGTGGATTGAGTGCGCTGGGTTTGGCAAAAGACGCTAGAAAATCTCTGCAAAGAGCATTGCAGCTTGACCCTCAAGCTTTGCAGGGTTCTGCTTATGCAAGTCTCGGTACGCTATATTACAAAGTTCCCGGCTGGCCGTTTGGTTTTGGTGACGACGACAAAGCCAGTGAATTATTGCAACGCGCATTGGAAATAAACCCGGACGGTATTGACCCTAACTACTTTTACGCCGACTATCTGTATGAACAGGGCAAGTACTCAGATGCAAGAAAATACGCAGAGCACGCGCTGAGCGCTGAAGTGCGGGAACAAAGACCATTAGCTGATGCGGAGCGACGCAAAGAGGTTCAGGCGTTACTGAAAAAGATTCATCACGAGCTGAAGAGGTAATTGGCCGCATGGAGTTGTTACTGGTTGAAGATGATGCGATGTTAGGACAGGCTGTGGAACTCGGCTTGTCCGAGCGTCAGTTCCTGGTTCAGCGGGTACGCACGGGAGCGGCGGCTATTAGCGAGTTAAACCGAACTCACTACGATGCTGTTGTTCTGGATTTGGGGTTGCCGGATTTAGACGGAACCCGCGTTTTGGCCAGCCTCAGAAAAAAGGGTATGACGTTGCCTGTATTGGTTCTGACAGCGCGAGATCAATCCAGTGAAATTGTAAAGCAGCTGGATAACGGCGCTGACGACTATATGATCAAACCGTTCGATATGAACGAACTGGCTGCCCGTCTGCGCGCGCTGGTTCGTCGCCAGCGCGGCTATGCTTCCCCGGAGTTAAAAGTGGGTGATATTGTTTTGGACGACGCTAACCATAGCGTTGTTGTTGAAGGGCTGGCTGTTAACCTCTCCCGCCGCGAATTTGAGCTACTGAAAGCATTAATGTCCGCACCGGAACGTGTGCACAGCCGTGACAAGCTCGAGCAGGTTGTGTTTCAGAATGAAGCTCAGGTAGAGAGTAACGCGCTGGAGGTTCATGTGCATAATTTACGTAAAAAGCTGGGCCATAAAGAGTGGATTCAGACTATTCGCGGTATTGGTTACCGACTGCAATGCAATTAGTTAAGCGTGTAAGGCACAAGCTAAACTCTATTCGTAGGCGTATTCTTGTCGCTGTATCTCTTTTGTACCTTGTCAGTTCAACCTTGTCAGCAGTATGGATTTACTTTGAAGTGAGCCATGAGGTTGATGAACTCTTTGATGCGGAAATGCTGCAGCAGGCAAAAACCTTATCTGCATTTATGTCCGTGAATTCCGAGCGCTTGCCTGAAGCCGGGGTGATCATTGAATCAATCGGTGCGCACAACTATGAAGATAAGCTGTCTTATAGGATAGAAAACACTGAAGAGCTGCTTCTTATGCAAACTGAAGGCGCCCCGGATGCCAGTGCTTTTGAGTTTATCCCGGGTTTTTCAGTTAAGAGAGTGAAAGACGAACTTTGGCATGCATTTGGCTTAGAGAACGCAACTGGACAGCGAATACTAATGTTGCAGGAAGACGGCTTTCGTTCTGAACTTAGAATGGATTTAACCGTCGATACAGTTATTCCGATATTACTGATTTTACCTTTTATGCTTTGGTTGGGATGGTGGACCATCAACCGGAACTTCTCCAGCTTTAATCGCTTGGCTGGTGAGTTAAGGCGTAAACGTGCTGACGACTACACCGCCTTTGTTGAAGATAACGACAGAGAGGAAGTTGCATTAGTAAAACGTTCTTTAAATCACTACATAAATCGTATAGAGCAAACGTTTTTACGTGAGAAGCGTTTTTCCGCAGATGCAGCTCATGAGCTTAGAACTCCTTTGGCCAGTTTGAAGGCTCAGATTCAGAGTCGACTTGGGAGCGCTACCTCAGAGCAGCAGAATGAGCTTCAGCCTCTGCTAGACAGTACCGAACGGTTGGTTAAATTGGTTGAAAGCTTATTGCAGTTGTCTAAAGCTGAGCTGCCACCTGAACAGCTAAAGCAAGTGAATGTTGCCAGTGTTCTCAGGCAGGTACTTGCCGACCAGTACGTCGCTGCGGAATCGAAGGGGCTGAGCTACCATGCACAACTTCCTACTGTGTTTCAGCAAACAAGTGATGAAAGTTACCTCTATCTTTTGTTTGCTAACGCACTGGATAACGCAATTAAGTATGCGGTTCCGGGCTCTCATATCGGAATCGAAGTCACCGAAAACCAGATATTTGTTTGTAACCGCGTCGCTGCAGACCATGTTATTGATATTGACCGAATTACCGAGCGGTTTTATCGCGGAAAACAGCTAGATGTTGAGGGCTCCGGACTGGGTCTGAGTATTGTGAGGAATTTGGCCGAGCAACTCGGCGTTCAGATTAACTTTCGACATATCGATGATGAGTTCTGTTTTATTGTAACTTTTGATACGGATCAATAAGCGGCTGTATTCCCGGCGTTGAGCGCATAAGCTTAATATTTCCTTAAGGTAGTGTGCCTATACTCAAGTCATTAAACACCTTTTGGAGTTGTTATGGATATTCGATATTCGGGTTTGTCGCGAATAAACCACTGGTTCAGCGTGATCTTTGTGGTTGTCATGCTGACTCTGGGTTATATGATGTTTTTTGCAAATGACAGAGCCTCTGGCTCATACGCCGAAGCCGCCCATATTGGCGTTGGATTTTTTGCCTTCTGGTTTTTGCTCTGGCGCACAATCTACCGTTTAAAAATGGGTTTCCCTGCGCACAAAAAACAAGATAGGCGCCACGAATTTGCCCGAGTTGTTCACTATTTGATTCTACTCGGGCTGACACTATTGATTATTACCGGTCCCTTGTATTTGTTTACCGAAAATGAAGGACTGGCGGTGTTTGACTGGTTTACCGTTAATCTTGATCTCACTGCTCTCAGTATTGTTCACGAACCGGCGGAAGAAGTGCATAAAATTACCGGCCTTTACGTACTGCCGGTTTTGCTTGTTGTGCATATTGCGGGTGCTGTTGTTACCTACTTGTCAGATGAGGGAGCAGCCCGATCATAAAGCTGAATTGGAAATAAATAGCGCAGATTGCTGCTGGCGCAGCTCTTCCGGGACAATACCCAGCCAGCGTTTGCAGGCGCGTCGAAAGTTGTTGGGGTTACTGTACCCCAGCTTCTGCGCAAGCTCGACATTGCTGTAGGGGTGTTTTTGCAGCAGGTTCAGCAGTTTGTGTAGACGCACCAGGTCATATATTTGCTGAAAGCTGTAGCCATGACTGGCCAGCAGACGTTTGCACGAGGAAAGGCTAATGCCAATTTCAGCCGCCAACTCGGTTAGCGAGGCGTCATGGCCCGTTTCGAGCTGATAATCCAGCCACTTAAAAACGCTTAGCATGACAGAAGCTCGCGCCTGTGTCTGATGCTGCATCTGACAAAAGCTAAGTGCCTGATGATATTGGGCTAAGTTGCGCTCAGGCGAATGTTCCTGAAGCTGTTCCGCCGGAATAGAGAGTCCACAAATAGGGCGTGAACTCACCTTTTTTACCCATTTTTTCCAGGTGGGTAAGGGCGAAATATCATCAGGCAGAGCAACATGCCACTGGTTAATAGCTAAGCCTCGAGCTCTGCCCAGCATTAAAAGTATTGCTACACCAATTTTGCAATTGGCAGAATAGCAGAGTTGATTCATTTTCCCTGACAGCCCCTCAACCGGAATAAAGTCCAGTTGTAAGTAATTTTCAAAGCGTTGGGTAGGGGTAAATAAAAAGGGCTGTAGCAGGCTTTGAAAGCGCGACAAATGAATAAGCGCCTGCTTTAGTGTTTTTGCGTGAACGGTCAGGTCAATCAGTGGGTTAAGTCTGTCACTGAACAGTGTTTCTACAACCAATTGCCATAAGTGCGGGTCGTTAATTTTTTCTTCAGCAGACGCCAGTAACAACAGCATTTCATGATCGGTGAGCCGAAAGTTATTTATCTGCAGTTTTTGTTCAGATAATGAGGTGCCCCTGAAAAGCTCCGAAGAGGAAATGCCGCGCCTCTCGGCAAGCGGCAGCAGCGCTCGTATAAAGGGTTTACCAAGCAAACGGCGTTGGTCGTTAGTTGGCCAGAGGCGCATAGTGAGTCATCTCCTCAACTTGCGTGTGTAATGCGGTGATTGCATCAACAGCCGAGAGTTCTTCAACGCGGTGAGTATGCACTTCCACACTCATGTAATTGGGTAACTCAAGTTCGGAGTTTAGGTTCTGAGCTATAACCTTCATTAACCTGTCCGCCTGAGACAAGCGAGTTTGCGGAAGCAGTATTAAGAAATGGTCACTGTGTTCCCGACACAGACAGTCCTGAGGCCTTAGCAGTAACACCATTAACTCGCTGGCCTGATGCAGGAGTTCGTCTCCGGCTTTTGTACCCATTTCATGATTATACTGGGCGAAGTTTTTGAAATTAACGCTAACCAATACAGTCGACTCTGCATCAGTACTGTTTTGTAACGCTATTTCCCGTTCAACCAGCTTGATAAAATAAGGGGTGGTGTATAGCGAGGTTAAAGGGTCGACCCACTGGTGAGACCGAAGGTTCTTTTCGCGTACCATAAGTTGTCGCGACAGCATTTTGTTTTCACGCCGCCATTCAGCTGCGGCAAAACTAATGATAATAAGCCCCACCGGAAGCGGAAAGGACTCCAGCCAGCTTAATAACCGCAGGGCATCGGGATAGCGAAAAAATTCATCTAGTACGTCCAGCGTCATGGAAAAAATAAGTAATAGACCACCGCTGTAAAAGAGGTTGGTTACATTACCCCGAGGCCGGTCAGTAACCATAAATATGACAATTAAAATGGTCAGGAACAGGGTCGAGCCCTCACCAAGAATGTCCAGCGGATCAACGATTTCATAGGGTTTAACGACACCCAGTTGACTGCTAAGCAGCAAACAAAGCAGAACCACTACGGCAATGAGCAGAACTCGCCAGTTGCTGATATAGCGTAAATTAATCAATTGCATTGAAGTCTCCGCATATCTCGGCATTAGAACAAAGACACTTTAACCTCCGGTTGTGACAGTTTGGTGACGCCGGTTTCGCTTTCTGAGCTTAACTGACCCGCATCAAAAGAGCTCATAAGCGGGCGATATGCATCCTCATATTGTCACTTTTTGCTTTTAAGGTATGTCGCATCAATCAAAAAACGACAGGGTTTGAATGATTATGAAAAAGACATATTTAGCTTGGCTTATTGCCGTTTCATGTGGTGCTACATCCCCACTTATGGCTCAGGAAGCGCAGGACCAGAGCGCAGATAAAACAGCCGAAGAAAAGCGCATTGAAGAGGTGCTTACTATTGGCTACAGCGACTCAATAAAACGTGCCGTGCAAGAGCAGCGAGAGTCCGGCGGTATTATCAATGTTCTGAAGAAAGATGACATGGGTAAGCTGCAGGACGACAGCGTTAGTGATGCGTTGCAGCGCATTCCTGGTCTATCTGTAGAACGCGACCAGGGTGAAGGACGCTTTATTCGCATTCGTGGTTTAGCCCCCGATTTAAACTCGGTTTCATACAATGGCACCTCGCTGGCCGCTCCTGAAGCCGGACGCCGAGCCGTGGCGCTAGATGTTATTCCGGCGGATTTGCTGGAATCGGTTGTGGTTAATAAAACCCTGACGCCGGATATCTCAGCAGGCAGCCTTGGCGGTAATATTGAACTGCAAAGCATGACGGCCTTTGACCGTGAAGGCTCGTTCTATTCTTTTACTGCTGATGTTGGTTATAACGAGCAGGCCAGCGAAACGAACCCAAAAGTTTCCGGTGTTGTCAGCAACACCTTTGATGTTGGCGATAAAGCGGACAGTTTTGGTATCGCCTTTGCCGGTAGTTATCAGGATCGCTCATTTACTACCGACAACGTTGAAACCGGCGGAAACTGGGACTTGGATGAACCGGGTCTGGAAGAATTTGAGCAACGCGCCTATTCGGTTACCCGTGAGCGAACCGGCTTAGCCTTAAACCTGGACTATCGTCCTTCCGATGATTCTGAATTCTATCTGCGCTCGCTGTACAGTGAGTTTGCGGATACCGAAATTCGTCAGGGTATTGTGACTGAATTTTCTGATCCAATTGGCGCAGAAGCTAGTGCTGGCGGCGAAATTGTTCGTGAGCTTAAAGACCGCAAAGAAACCCAGGAAATTACAGCGATTGTGCTGGGCACTAAACAGAAATTTGATGACTGGCATGTCACTTTGGAGGCAGGTACCAGTAAAGCCAGCGAAGATCAGCCTTTTGCTATTGGTGGAGCCAAGTTTACGCAGGAATTTGACGAAGGCCTGGGCTACTCAGGTCTGAAACGCTTGCAACTGAACGCGCCAGATACTGCATATCAGGCGTCAGAATATGAAATTGATGAAGTGGAAGTGAGTGACGCCTACACCGAAGAGACTGAAAAGAACGTTAAGCTGGATGTGGCTTATGACTGGTTACAACCCAGCTATCAGGTTACTTTTAAAGGCGGTGTTAAGTTAAGCCAACGCGAAAAGTCCGCAGAAGAAAACATCTTTATTATGGAAGACTTTGCTGACCTGGGTGTTACCGGATTAACGCTTGCTGACTACGAAACGTCGTCAAATGTTGAGTACGGTCTGGACAGATTTGGCCCCGGCGCTTCCGCCGGCAAACTTTGGGACATGATTAATACCTTCGAGTTACAAAACTTCCGGGATGAAGTTGAATCGAGAATCGCCTCTTACGAAATTGATGAAGACATCAGTGCCGGTTACCTGATGGCCGACATGGGCTTTGGTAAGTGGCAGGTTATTGCTGGCGCACGTTATGAACATGAGGAGCGCGAAGGACGCGGTAACCGTTATGACGACGAACTGGAAACCTTTACACCAGTTTCGGATAAATTCAGCGATGCAAACTGGCTTCCTAGTGTGGTGACGCGCTACGACTTAAGTAATGACACTATTATTCGTGCGGCATACAGCACCGGTCTTGTCAGACCTAACTTTGAACAGGTTAGATCCAGCTATTACCTGGAAAATGACGATGGCGACCTGAAAGCTGAATTCGGTAACCCGGATCTTGAACCATTAACCACGCAGAACCTCGATTTTGGTATTGAGCATTATGATGACACTCTGGGTGTTATTTCCGCCATGGCCTTTTACAAAGACATTAAAAACTTTGTCTATGAAGCCGATGTTGCCGGTCGTCCGGGTTACGAAAACTTCGATGAAGCCGTCACTTATATCAACGGTGATGACGCTTACGTCTACGGTTTAGAAGTCAACTTTGTGCATCAGGTGTCTGGTTTTAATAACTGGCTGGATAACTTCTTAATCAATACCAACCTGACTTTCACTGACTCGGAAGCAACGGTTGACTGGATTGACGATGGTCAGCTTGTGTCACGCGACATTACGCTGCCGAGCCAGTCTGATACCACAGCAAACTTTGCGCTTGGCTACGAAGTTTATGATGTCAGCTTACGTTTGGCAGCGAACTATAAGTCAAAGTATCTGGCTGAGCTTGGTGACGTTGAAGACAGCCGTTACGACATTTACGAAGACGACAATCTGACTCTGGACTTTTCCGCGAAATGGCTCATTAACGACCATGTCAGCCTGAGCTTTGCGGCCAACAACATTACCGATGAACCCTACTATGTTTACACCGGCCAGAAGCGATACAACGCACAGTACGAAAGCTATGGCCGCAGCTTCACTCTGGGTGTGCAGCTAATTAACTGGTAACACGGAATAACGGTATTTAAAGGATAACCATGAGAAATAAAATGATTTTAAGCGCAGTAGCATCAAGTTTGATGCTACTTGCCGCTTGCGGTACGTCAGCGACAGAGACCAATGTTCGTCATAAAGTCGCACTGAATAATGACTACCTGAAAGTCACTGCTGACGGACTCAGTCTGGGTGATAAACGCGTTGCCGAAGGCGATTTTTTCCACCTGCGGACTCTGCCGTTAAGTAACGGTGAAACCCTGATTGGCGCAATGGAGGGCAACACTCAGGAGCTTATTCTCTGGCGTGCCAGCGGCAAAGCTATACAGCCGGTGTGGAAGGGCGAAATTACCAGCCGCGTGGTAGAGGATATCTGCTTTTACGAGAGCTACGAAAACCAGCAGCTGTCTGTATTTCTGCTTGGCGGCCGTGGCGGTGCAGAACAGCGATTGTTAAAGCAGGACGAAAAGTGGCTAAAAGAGCCGCTGGTTATACGTAATATGAACGTACCTTTTGATAGCACGGCTTGTGTTGTATCGAATGCGGAACAAAAGCTGTATGTTGCCGAAGCGGATCAGGCTGTGTGGGCGTATAACGCAGAGCCGGAAGTTGATCAGGGGCGCGACTTAATTGCGGCAGCCAAACCTTTTGGTGTTATTGAAGGCGAAGTGAAAGCGCTGGAGCTGCTTGATGACGGCAGTTTGCTGGTGCTTGAAGAAGAGCCGCCGCGGTTGCTGGTGTATCGTCAGAATGAGCAGGGTTTTAAGTTTGATAAAGCCTTTGCAATTGACGACGCTGAAGCTTTAACCGATGTGTCTGATTTAGGAAATGGCGAGCTATTGCTGACAGAAGAAGACATGACCGCAACGAGCAAGCTGACAATTGATACTCTGGAGTCAAAACAGCGTTCGGTTAAAAAGCCGGTGTCTCAGGTTGAGGCAACACTGCAGACTGAACCCTCACCGTTACGCGGAGATGCAATTGATGATCCTGCTGTTTGGGTACATCCGGAAGCCCCTGAGAAAAGCCGCATTTTGGCTACAGACAAGCGCACAGGTCTCTATGTTTATGACATGTCCGGTAACATTGTTCAGGAACTCCCTGTAGGCCGGCTGAATAATGTCGATGTCCGTGGCTCCTGGGCAGTTGCTTCCTTGCGTGACAATAACAGCCTGCAATTGTTTGATATTAACGCAGACGGAAAGCTTTCGGTTGGTACTAATGCGCTTACCGATATTGACGAAATTTACGGTCTTTGCATGGGCTACAATGAGTCGACAGAACAGACCTCCGTTTATGTAAACGGCAAATCCGGCGTTATTCAGCAGTTTGTTATAAGCAACGACGGCAAGATGGAAAAAGTTAGAGAGTTAAGCGTTCCTTCTCAGCCTGAAGGTTGTGTTGTCGATGATAAAACGCAACGTTTATTCGTTGGTGAAGAGGACGTTGCAGTATGGTTATTTGATGCTGCAGCGGATGGTTCAACCTCCGGTGAAGCCATTATTAATGTTGACCAACATGAAGAGCTGGTTGACGACATTGAAGGTGTTACCTTCGCAAATGTTGATGGCAAAGATTTATTGTTTGTCTCAAGTCAGGGCAACGATAGTTACATTGTGTTCGAAGGGCAGGCGCCTTGGCCGTTGCTTTCGCATTTTCGTATTCGCACCAATACCGAGTTAGCTATTGATGGCGCATCAGAAACCGACGGTATTGACGTAACAACTCGGTCTTTGGGTAAAGGGTTTGAGCAAGGCGCGTTTATGGTTCAGGACGGACGTAACCGTATGCCGGAAGCGGGTCAGAACCTTAAACTGGTGCCGTTAGAGAATATTCTTAAAACCATTAAGTAAGTAGTTACTTCTTACACACTTACTGACAAAGCCGTCCGGTAGTTAACGCTGCCGGGCGGCTTTGTTCTTAAACAAAATGACTCGGTCGCTAACTACTTCAATGCGTAACTGGAAGCGTTGTGCTATCCATTGCATGGTTTTTGGTGTGTAAAAGCTGATATGGGTGGGGTCCCCTTTGTAGCTCCACAGGTTAAAGTCGTCAGCCGTTTCTTTTGTGAACATGCAGGTCATTACTCCCAGCCAGCCGCCGGGTTTGATCAGGCCAAATAACTGCGCCCAGCTCTTATCGGGCTCCCGAAAATGTTCTGCTACTTCGGTGCAGGTGACAAAGTCATACTGACGACTCAGCTGACCGATATCCGGCGCGTAATAGATGTCATAAACAGACATCTTCATCCCCTGCTCTTCGAGCATCAAATTCAATGTCGGACCCGGGCCGGAGCCAAAATCGAGCCCCTCCATACCCGGAGACAGTTTATCAAGTAAAGGGGTTGCCAGGTTATTTAAAAACTTACGGTAGCCAACATCGTTTGGGCCATTTTCATGATAGTCGTAAATGAGCTTCTCTTCGGCTTGAGACAGCAGGGTGTCAGGGTCTGCGAAAATAAGATCGCACTCCGTGCAGCGAAAATACGGACGCTTTTTATCTGCACAAAAAGGCTTGGATATTGAGGAACATAGAGTACATTGCATGGGGGTATGCTACCTCAGGTCCTCAACCTATGCTAGATCCAAAGATACTTCACCAATCTCGGGGGCATTCCGATCTTTCCCTCTATTTTTCGTGTATCTATAAAACCTATCAAAGCAAACGAAATCTTACCTTTGAGTAAATAACCGGGCGTTGCTATAACTTACATAACGAATATTCAAATTGAGCACAGAAAATAAGGAAGGCTAAATGACTAAATCAAGTGGTGGCGGTAAATGCCCTATCATGCACGGCAGCATGACCTCTGAGAAAAAGACGAACACCCACTGGTGGCCAAACTCGCTGAAGCTGGAAATTCTGCGTCAGCACGACACCAAAGCGAATCCAATGGATGATGACTTTAACTATGCAGAAGAATTCAAGAAGATCAATTTAGAAGAGTTAAAGCAAGACCTCAAAGATCTCATGACCGACAGCCAAGAGTGGTGGCCGGCAGATTGGGGTCACTATGGTGGCTTAATGATTCGTATGGCTTGGCACTCGGCCGGTTCTTATCGTTTAGCCGATGGTCGCGGTGGCGGCGGTACGGGTAACCAACGCTTTGCGCCGTTAAACAGCTGGCCGGATAACGTAAGCTTAGACAAAGCGCGTCGCTTATTGTGGCCAATTAAGAAAAAGTACGGCAACAAATTGTCCTGGGCCGATCTATTCATTCTGGCCGGTAATATGGCTTATGAATCGATGGGTCTTAAAACCTTTGGTTTTGCCGGCGGCCGTGAGGATATCTGGCACCCTGAAGAAGACACTTACTGGGGCAGCGAGAAGGAATGGCTGGCGGAAACTAAAAACCGCTACAGTTCAGATGAAGAGCGCGATTCACTGGAGAACCCACTGGCTGCAGTACAAATGGGCTTAATTTACGTGAACCCGGAAGGCGTTGACGGTAACCCCGACCCACTTCGTACCGCAAAGGACGTACGCGAAACCTTTAAGCGCATGGCAATGAACGATGAAGAAACCTGTGCGTTAACTGCGGGCGGTCATACTGTGGGTAAGTGTCACGGTAATGGCAAAGAAGAAAACTTAGGCCCAGAACCTGAAGCGGCAGATGTTGAAGAGCAGGGCATGGGCTGGCGCAACAGTGGCGGCAAAGGCGTGGGTCGCGACACCATGAGCAGTGGTATTGAAGGTGCCTGGACGACCAACCCGACCCAATGGGATAACGGTTACTTCTACCTGCTGTTTAATTACGAGTGGGAGCTGAAGAAAAGCCCGGCCGGTGCGTGGCAGTGGGAGCCTATCGACATTAAAGAGGAAGATAAACCGGTCGATGTGGAAGATCCGTCCATTCGTCATAACCCAATTATGACTGACGCTGATATGGCGATGAAAATGGATCCGGACTATCGCAAAATTGCGGAGAAGTTCTACAAAGACCCAGAGTACTTTGCTGACGTATTCGCCCGTGCCTGGTTTAAACTGACGCACCGCGATTTAGGTCCCAAAGACCGCTACTTAGGTGCCGATGTGCCGGAAGAAGACCTGATTTGGCAGGATCCTATTCCGAAAGTGGACTACTCCTTAAGCGAACAAGAAATTGCTGATTTAAAAGAGAAGTTATTAAACACAGAGTTAACGTCTTACGAACTGATTTCTACCGCATGGGACAGCGCACGTAACTTCCGTTGCTCAGATTTCCGTGGCGGCGCCAATGGTGCTCGTATTCGTTTAGCGCCGCAAAAAGACTGGCACGGTAACGAGCCGGAAAAACTGCACAAAGTCCTTCGTGTACTGGAAGACCTGCAGTCTACGCTGGACAAGAAAGTGAGTTTAGCGGACCTGATTGTTTTAGGTGGTACGGCTGCCGTTGAAAAAGCCGCAAAAGATGCCGGTTATAACGTAACGGTTCCATTTGCGCCGGGCCGTGGTGATGCGACAGACGAACAGACCGATGTAGAAAGCTTCGAGCCTTTAGAGCCATTGCATGACGGTTACCGTAACTATCTGAAAAAAGATTACGCGGTACCGGCGGAAGAGCTGATGCTGGATCGCACCCATTTGATGGGATTAACGGCGCCAGAAATGACAGTTCTTGTCGGTGGTATGCGCGCTTTAGGCGCTAACTACGGTGAGTCTGAGCACGGTGTATTCACTGACCGTGTCGGTACGTTAACCAACGACTTTTTCGTTAACCTGACCGACATGAACAATGTCTGGAAGAAAGCGGATGACCACTACGAAGTTCGTGACCGCAAAACTGACGAACTGAAGTGGACAGCAAGCCGCATTGACTTAGTCTTCGGTTCAAACTCTATACTGCGCTCGTATTCAGAGCTGTACGCTCAGGACGACAATCAGGAGAAGTTTGTTAAAGACTTTGTGAAGGCCTGGACGAAAGTGATGAACGCAGATCGGTTTGATTTATAGTCTGACATCAGGTTAGTGGGCAATTACAAAGGGCGCTTGATATCGAGCGCCCTTTTTCTTTGAACCGTTTAAGCTTTTAAATGCTTAAAACTCTGCCTCAAAACCAACACCAATTACCCTTGGTGCGCCGAATATCGCTAGTGGAACGTCAGTTCGTGCGTATTCAATGTATCCTTTATCGAAAATATTGTTGGCGAAAATATAGGCCGACCAGTCGAATTTATCATAGCTGATTTTTGCGTTAAATAAGGTTCGTGATGACACTCTACTATCTGTCTCGCGAGTGGACATCAATACTGAGTCGCGGTAATTCGCATTAACGTTCACCGTCCAGTCTCGGGCAGGGTATAAATTTACGCCTAAAGCGGCCGTATGTTTGGGGGCATAGATAAATTCTGTTCCTGAAAAGTTTCGGACCTGAGCCCCGGCAATAGCCTCAAACTGGTCATACTGGGTTCTGGAATAAGAATACGAGCCGTACCAATCCATGTAGCTATTAACGTATTGACGTGCTTCCAGCTCCATGCCATATAAATGGGCTTTGCCGGCATTCACTGTGTGGCTATCAAAACTGTTTAGGCCAAAATTAGCGCTAACCTGTTTATCTTCCCAGTCAATGTAATAAAGGTTGCTGCTGACAAATAGACTGTTATCTAACAGATGACTGCGCCACGCCAGTTCGTAGTTTGTGGTGAATTCAGGGTCATAAGCAAAAACTTCTGCACGGGCAATATTGTAGGAGCTGCCACCGGAGCGGTAAGCACGCTGTACCGTTAAAGCCAGCGAATCGTTGTTATCGTAGTCCCAGCGCACCGCCAGCTTCGGCAAAAAGGCATTAAAGTCGCGGGTACTTTCGGGAATGCTGTTACCTGCGCGATCAACCAGGTTCAGTACTTCCTGATTGATGCCGCTGATAATGCTATGAGGGGCGGTGCCGGGCTCGCCGTAATTTGTTGGGTCGGGTAAGGTTCCGGCAAAGGCTGTTTCGGTGAGTGACTCGTAGGTATAACGTTCCGTGTCGTAACGAAAGCCGGCAATTAAAGCGATATTCTCCGCTAAAGCGTATTCAACGTCAGCAAATATGGCACGGTTGGTCGAGCGATCATAGACATCACTTTCATAATCAACAGGAATTAGAGGTAACTCCTGAGAGTAGCTGTTGGCAAATTGAGTGGCAGTGGTTTCATCCAGCCCCATATTTTTTAGTACGTCGACAATAGTGGTTACCGGAGTCGCAACGCCAGCCAATTGGTTATCCATTGCGTCTTTCTCACGGTTAGACCAGTAGCCGCCGAACAAACCATGAAAGTCAGGGTAATCAAAACTCAGCCGTATTTCTTGTGACTGGTTTTTATAATCGTGGTTCATCTCGCCGTAGCGTTCGTCTTTTTCTGTTAAATCAATATCATACAAGCGCAGGGAGTCGGAATCTGACTGAGAGGTGACAGACGCCAGCGACCAATGTTCACTTAGCTCGTAACTTAAATCTAATGACACAATGTCCGTTGTAATATCGGTCACATTTTCGTGATCGGAAGTGGCTACCCGGTTGTCATAATAATTCTCTACATCGTAGCGGGTATAAGAAAATCGGTAAGGGTCTTCGCGGTCGTCACGCATAAAGTTTAATTTAGCAGTGAAGTCTCTTAGCCCGGCTGGATTCCAGAGCACTTTAAGGCGAGTCACTAAAGAGTCGACGGAGTCTTCCATCTCGTTGCGTGTTATGTTTTTTGTATAGCCGTCAAAATCCCGTTTTTCGACAGCAACCCGGAAGGCGAGTTCGTCATCTATGATTGGACCGCCACCGGCAAACGCCAGGCGCCTGTCATTTGGGTCTGACCAAATAGCCCGGGTTTTCCAGGTCCAGTCCATGGTCGGATCCTGAGTACTGATAATAATCGCGCCGGCTAAGGAGTTTTTACCCTGAACCGTCGACTGCGAGCCGCGCAGAATCTCCACTTGAGCGATATCCCATAAGTCGGTTGGGCCAGCATCATTCACCTGGCTGGGTATGGCAACACCATCAACATAAACTGTCGCTAACGGGTTAGCTGAGCTACCTTCGTCACTAATACCGCGAATAGTAAAACCAGAGCCGCCGTAAGTCTCCGAAACGTTTGCGGTGCGGGTAATAATGTCACTGAGGTCGAGTAAGTTTTCCTGATCAATTTTTTGTGCCGTTGTTACGGCGACACTACTGGTTGTTTCTGACAGTGAACGCTCGCGTTTTTCACCCTGAACTTTAATAATTTCCAGGCCGTCCTTTTGCGATTGATCCATAGCGTCTTCTGCTGAAACAAGGGGAGGGGTAAAAGCAGCTCCAACAAAAATGAATGCACATAAACCTGTTATTATTCTTTCATTTTTTCTGGTCACTTTGTTGTTCTCCATGGTTTCGCTTGTGAGTCAGCCTTAATAAGAATGCTACTTTAATGTAAATGAGAATCAGTATCAATATCATGTTGGTTTTTTCTTCGAAAGGGTATAAAGCGCAGTGCGTTATTATCCGTTGTTGATCGCTAAGCAAACTAGAAGAGTACAATAGAGCTAGAAACACGAATTTAAGGAGGAAGTATGTCCAAAGTATTATTGATAACAGGTGCCTCAAGCGGCATTGGTGAAGCTACAGCCCGAAAAGCGGCGAAAGAGGGATTAAAGCTGATATTAACGGCGCGCCGAAAAGAAAAACTGGATGCGCTGGTTAAAGAGTTTGGTGCGGATAATGCCATTGGCGTAGCTGCCGACGCCGGAAATTATGACCAGTTAGCCGAGGCTGTAAAGCAGGGTGTTGATAAGTTTGGTCAGCTGGATGCGGTATTCGCTAACGCCGGAACCGGGGTTTCGACCGCCGGAACAGAAGAAGGCGACCCAGACGAGTGGAAGTCTATGGTGGATGTGAATATCAATGGTCTTCTGTACACGGCGAAACTGACCTTACCGCATTTACGTAAAACTACCGGTCACTTTTTAATGACAGGCTCTGCCGCCGGGCGAATTACGCTAAAAGGTTCGGTTTATGGTGCGACTAAGTGGTTCGTTCATGGCTTTGCCCAGAACCTGGCCGAAGAAATGAAAGAGTGGAACGGCCGCTGCACAACCATAGCACCGGGTATGGTCAATACGCCGTTCTTCGATGAACCTAAGCCGGACAAACTGGCTCCTGAAGACGTTGCCGATGCGGTATTGTATTCAATCAATGCGAATCCGCGTAATTGTGTGCGCGAAGTGTTCTTAATGCCGGCGTATTGATTTAGCTCATATTAAGAGACTTTAAAGACAAACAACAATAGTTATCATTTAATACTTCTCAAGGTTCCTGTATAATTTTAAGCCTGATTATGACATGAGCCTTGAGGAGTACTCGTGTTTTCCCGATTCTTTTTCCCTATTGCCTTAATAGGCACATTACTTTTCTCCGGTCAGGCTTTGGCCAGTTCTTCAGCGGATACTCAAAGTTCTGACATGCGTCAGTTATTGCAGCTGGCGGAATACGTTGGCGTAGATTATTCCGAAGCGGTAGCCAATGGTGAAGTCATTAATCCCGATGAATACAGCGAAATGACTGAGTTCGCCGGCCTTATTGGTGAAAAAACTGAACAGGCGCCGCAGGCGGTGCAAGCCGAAATGCGTCAGTTGGTGAACAAGCTCAAGCAGCTGATTCATGATAAAGCTGACCCGGAAGCGGTGGTTACGCTAACCAGTGAGCTAAGAAACACTCTGCTGTCGGCTTTGCCAAAGCTAAGCCTCCCGTCAAAGCTGGCAAGTGAAAAGCACGTTGAGCAGTTATTTCAACAAAACTGCTCCGCCTGTCATGGTGCTGCCGGTCAGGGTGATGGCCCTGGTGCTACCGGGCTGGAGCCTGCCCCCACTAACTTTACCGACCGTGAACGCGCCAATAACCGCTCATTACTTGGGTTGTTTGACGCTGTTTCCGATGGCATCGACGGCACGGCAATGGCGTCTTTTAGCCATTTAAGTGAAGAAGAGCGGTGGGCGTTAACTTTCTACGTGGGCAGTCTGGCGTTTAATGACAGTGCTGACTCTGAGCAAAAGGTGGCGCTGAGCGAGTTGATTAATTACAGCCCGAATACCTTACTGCAGCGCGGCATTTCGTCTAACGCTATTGATTACTCGCGCACTCACGCTCGTGATTACTTTTCTGAAAGCTCAGTAAACAGTCCTATTGCAATTGCCCGCACAACCCTTGGCCAAGCTTTAAAGGCGTACCAACAAGACAATTATAGCGAAGCTAAGCGGTTGGCTATTTCGGCGTATCTCGATGGTTTCGAGTTAGCTGAAAACTCCCTTAATGCCAAAGCTCCGGAGCTAATGCGAACCATAGAACGTGACATGATGGCGTTGCGTGGAGTTATCAGTAAACCCGGCAAGCTGCAGCAGGTCGAACAAATGACTGCGAAGTTGCAACAGGAACTGGATGTCGCGGCGAATACGTTGTCGGAAGATAAGCTGTCAGAATCCGCATTGTTTGCGGCAAGTGCCGTTATTCTGTTACGCGAAGGGCTTGAAGCCTTACTCATTGTTCTGGCAATTGGCACAGTACTGGCGCGCTCCGGACGCAAAGACGGACTGCGCTATGTGCACGCGGGATGGATCACGGCGCTGATTGCGGGTGTCGGCACTTGGCTGGTGGCGGAATACTTCATCAGCATTAGTGGTGCCAGCCGCGAGATTATTGAAGGTGGAGCCGCGCTGCTGGCCGCCGTCATACTGTTCTATGTGGGTTACTGGATGCACAGCAAAACCCAGTCGCAGCAGTGGCAACGCTTTATTCAGGAAAAAGTGCAGACTCAGCTAAAGCAGGGCGCTTTATGGGGTCTTGCCGGCCTTGCCTTTTTAGCTGTGTATCGAGAAGTGTTTGAAACCGTATTGTTCTATCAGTCTTTATTGTTGCAGGCGCAGGACAATGGCAGCAGTGTCGCCTACGGTTTTGTCTTTGGCCTGGTGGTTCTGGCGGTAGTGGCCTGGGCTGTCATTAAATACTCAGTCAAACTGCCAATGAATACGTTTTTCAAGTTCACAACGTACATTATTCTGGCTCTGGTCTTTGTTTTGCTGGGCAAAGGCGTTAGCGCCCTGCAGGAAGCTGCCTGGTTTAGTCATACGGCGTTTCCAGTGGATGTAACCTTCGACTGGCTGGGTATTTACGCCAGCTGGGAGACCTTAGGTGCGCAATTGGTGTATTTGATTCTTGTGATGGCTTTATTTAAACGGCAGGTTTCATCAAAATTGAATAAAGTCGTCTAAAAACTGTCATATTTAATCTTTAACATGCACCACAACTTAACATTGTTTGGTTATACTCCCTGGTTAAGTTTTTATGCCCCCAATATTTGGGGGCTTTTTTTTGGCTGTTTTAGACTAAAAAGTGTATTTCACCTGCACCCCAAACGAACGTCCGGGCTGACTGTACTGTTCCGTAGAGGCTTCGCTCTGAAGTCCTGCCACGCTCTGGTAGGGCACATAATATTTATCTGTTAAGTTACGCGCCGCAAGGTTAACTTGCCAGTTTGTCAGTGAGATACCGACCAGTATATCAACGGTTGCGTAGCCCGGTGTTTGAATAGATTCATCGGTTGGAACGCGACTCATGCTATTTACCGCAGTAACAACGCCGCGTACATACCAGTCATTGCCGTGGTAACCCACTGAAGCATTACCGGAAAGCGGTGACAGAGTGGTCAGGTAGTCGTCTGTTGTTTCATCCTTGCCGGTTGTGTAGGCCACTGACGAAGCCAATTGAATATTGTCATTCAGCCAGTGAGTCACTGAGGCTTCAACGCCTTTTATCGTCACTTCGTCCTTATTAACATACTGGTACTCGACGCGATCCACACCCGGAATGTAGGTGGGACTGGTTCCGACGACCTGAGTATCGATAAAGTCGTCAAACTTGCTGTAAAAGGCTGACAGATTCCAGCGAGTGTTGTTGTCCGCAAATTTCAGGCCGGTTTCCAGCGATCGGCTGCTCTCAGGATCTAAGTCGGGATTAGGCAATATGGCATAAAAAGGTTCGATACCATGGTTCTGGTAAGCCTGATCATGAGGTGGAATTTTAAAGCCTTCGGCGTATTGAACGTATCCTCGAATATCATTTGAGAAAGTGTATATAGCCGCCAGTTTAGGTGACAGAGCCGTTTCACGTACATCACTTAATAGCGACATATCGTAGAGTGCATTGTCTTGAGGCGTCATGCGGTAATGGTCGATACGGACACCGGCAATGAATTTAATTGGGCTATCTTTCAGTTGAATGTTGTCCTGCAGGAAGAGCCCGGCTAACCATGTTTCTGCACCAGGAAAAGCTTTTTGCGGTTCGTTGTCCTGCAGTAAGGTGCCGTCTGCTGCGGTGCGAGTTTTAAAGCGTGGTCGCTCAGTGTCGTAGTAGTCAACATCGAACCCAAATACCAGGTCTTGTTCCACTTGGTTGCCGGACAACAAGGTTTCGCCCTGCCAGCGGGCACCAATAATACGTTGTTCAAAGCCGTAATCGTTATTGTCGATATAAGGACCGCCCTGGTCCGCACCTTGCACTATCTGGTCACTGTTTTGCTCGTAATGACTCAAATACAATTGCCAGTTTTGGGTATCGGTCAGCCAGTTGCTGCTATTATTGAGATAGTCGATGGAAAAGGCGGTTTGTTTGTCTTCATCTTCGGTTTGCTCCGGCGGCTCCTGCAACTGCTCATTGTTTTGCTGGTAATGGTCCAGAGTAAACTTAAGTTCATTGTTATTCTCAAGCGCGATAGCCCACTTAGCCAGGACACCAACACTGTCGTAATCAAACTCCGGTAACGACTCCTCGTAGTTCTGGGTTTCGTTTCCTTTGCGGGCGGTGAGCTGAATGGATGCCTGTGATCCGGAAAACTGTTTTGCCGCCTGCACACCTAAACTGCGTTCGTCTGCAATGCTATC
>CENV01001813.1_pt1 | contig 56966 bp, 57 predicted proteins | sample 530231 | NCBI WGS metagenome assembly CENV01 (sample SAMEA2619815, study PRJEB7988) | marine metagenome | biome: marine biome (ENVO:00000447); feature: surface water layer (ENVO:00002042); material: "saline water (ENVO:00002010), including plankton (ENVO:xxxxxxxx)" | depth 5 m
GCAGATCGGCCGCGGACAAGCAGTGATGGCGGCGGCCGATACGCCGAACCTCGTGCTCAACGCACCGTTGGTGGCGACACGGCTGGGCTATCCTGACCTGTCGGGCCTCGACCTGCTGGAGCTGTTTGCCTTCGTACATCCGGCACGCTTTTGCGTGCCCACGCCGCGCGGGCTTGCCCATGCGCTGGAGCTGGTGGAACCGGCCAGCGATGCCGAGGTGCCGGAATTTCTCCAACGCGCGGCAGGGGCATTGCTCGCCCGCTGCGAAGCGCCCGACTGGCCCGAACGCGAAGGCGCGTGGAGCGTGCTGCAATCGCTCGCCCGTCTGCGCTGGACCTGGGCCCCGGTGCTCGCCCCGCACATCGCCCGGCCCGAGCGCGCCGAACGCTGGCTGTTTTCGCGGCTGCCCGAATGGGAGGAGGCCGCAGAACGCCCGCAACCCGCGCAGGTCACACTGGCGGAGGACGCGGTCGAAGCCCGGCTCGAAGGGCTGACCGGCAGTGAGGCCGAACGGCGCGAGGGGCAGCGGCTCTATGCCCGCAAGGCCGCACATGTTTTCGCGCCCCGCCCCGCGCGCGGGCAGCCGCACCTGTTGCTGGCGCAGGCGGGGACCGGCATCGGCAAGACGCTCGGCTATCTCGCCCCCGCCTCGCTCTGGGCGGAGACTTCGCACGGCACCGTCTGGGTCTCGACTTACACCAAGAACCTGCAGCGCCAGCTGCGCGAGGAAAGCCGCCGCGCCTGGCCCGAGCGGCGGGTCGATGGCAGCCAGCCCGTGGTGGTCCGCAAGGGCCGCGAGAACTACCTGTGCCTGCTCAATCTCGAAGACGCGCTGCAAGGCGGGTTCTCAGGCCGCCCGGCGATCCTTGCGCAACTGGTCGCGCGCTGGGCCTCCTATAGCCAGGACGGCGACATGATCGGGGGCGACCTACCCGGCTGGCTTGGCACCTTGTTCCGCCAACGGGCGATCCGTTCGCTCACCGATCAGCGCGGCGAATGCATCTACGCGGGCTGTCCGCACTTCCGAAAGTGCTTCATCGAACGGGCCTCGCGGGCCTCGGCGCAGGCCGATCTGGTGATCGCCAACCATGCGCTGGTGATGATCAACGCCGCGCGCGGGCGCGATACGGCGCAGCGCCCGACGCGGATCGTGTTCGACGAGGGCCACCATGTGTTCGACGCTGCCGATAGCACCTTCTCCGCCGCGCTCAGCGGGATGGAGGCGATCGAGCTGCGGCGCTGGATCATCGGCCCCGAACGCGGCTCCAAAGGCAGGCGGCGCGGGCTTTCGGCGCGGCTCGCGGATGTCGCCAGCTACGATGACGAGGCGGGAGATGCGGTCGAGGCGGCGCGCCATGCGGCAGAGGCCCTGCCCGGTTCGGGCTGGCTTGACCGGCTCGCGGAAGGCGAACCGTCCGGCCCGATTGAGACGCTGCTCGGTGCGATCCGCGCCATCACCTATGCGCGCGACGAAAGCGGCGGGCAGGAAGCGGGATACGGGATCGAGACCGAGGCGGCCCAACTCGACGGGCCACTAGTGGAGCTGGCGCAGGAGGGCTCGGCAGCGCTGGCAGCGATCCGCCAACCGCTGATCAAGCTCGGCATCAGGCTGGAAGCGCTGCTCGAAGAGGGGCCGGACTGGCTCGATGGGCAAGGCCGCGCGCGGATCGAGGGTGCGCGCCATTCGCTGACCTGGCGGATCGACACCCTGGCCTCGTGGCAGGCCATGCTCGAACGGCTCGGCGGCCCGACCGACCCGCAGTTCGTCGACTGGCTGGCCGTGGCCCGCGGCGATGCGCGCGAGTACGATGTCGGGCTCTACCGCCACTTTCTCGACCCGATGCTGCCCTTCGCGCAGACCGTGCTCGAAGGCGCACACGGGGTAATGCTCACCAGCGCCACCCTGTGCGACCGCGATGCCGAGGGGCCGGACTGGGACGAAGCCGTGGCGCGGTCGGGCGCTACCCACCTCGGCCTCGCGCCCGAGCGGATCGCTGCCACCAGCCCGTTCGACTATGCCGCGCGGGCCGAAATCCTGATCGTCACCGACGTGCCCAAGGGCGACCTTGCCGCGCTCGCCGGCGCCTATGCCCGCATCATCGAGACCTGCGGCGGCGGCGTGCTTGGCCTGTTCACCGCAATCCGCCGCCTGCGCAGCGTCCATGGCCGCATCGCCGACCGGCTCGCGCGCGAGGGCCTGCCGCTCTATGCCCAGCATGTCGACCCAATCGACACCGGCACGCTGGTCGACATTTTCCGCGATGATCCGCACGCCTCGCTGCTCGGCACCGATGCCCTGCGCGACGGGGTCGACGTGCCTGGGCAATCGCTGCGCTGCGTAGTGATGGAGCAAGTGCCCTGGCCCAAGCCGAGCATCCTGCACCGCGCGCGCCGCGCAGCGGGCGGCGGCAGCGCCTATGACGACCGCGTAATCCGCGCCCGCCTCGCCCAGGCCTTCGGGCGGCTGATCCGCAGCCGTGACGATTACGGGCACTTCGTCGTACTCTCACCCGCCTTTCCCTCACGCCTGCTGACAGCCTTTCCGCCGGGCGTGCCGGTCACACGGCTGACACTCGAGGATGCTTTACAACGGCTTGGAGAGGGTCTTTTGTCGCCCGACGCAACCGGGCCGCATACAGCGGCAGAGCAAGGAGAGTTGCCAAGGTGAAGCGGCTGGGCCTGTTCCGCCATGCCAAGTCCGACTGGGACGATATGAGCCTGCGCGATTTCGATCGCGGGCTGAACGCGCGTGGGCGGCGCGGAGCGGCGCTGATGGGCCGCCACATCGTCGGCTATGGCGCAAAGTGGGATCGGATGCTGGCAAGCCCGGCCAAGCGCATCCGGCTGACGCTGGAATCGAGCGCGCTGGACGTGCCAGTCGAATTCCTCGACGCCGCCTATCTCGCCGACAGCACCACTCTAATGGGAATGCTCACCGCAATCGAGGGCGAACCGGCAGCGGTAATGCTGGCGGGGCACAATCCCGGCTTGCAGGATCTGGCAATCGACCTCGTCGGGGCAAACCACGAGGACGCGCTGTTCAGCGAGGTGCTGGCGAAGTTTCCTACGGCGGGCTTCGCCGTGCTCGATCTCGCAATCGACAGCTGGGCCGACTGCACGCCAGGTTGCGGCCGCATCGTGCACTTCGCGCGGCCACGTGATCTCGATCCTGAACTGGGGCCGCTCGGCGTGAATTGACGGCGGCGAACCTTGCTATGCCCGGCCTAGTTTTCCAGGCTGCGAGCAAGCTTGGTGCGGACAGCCTGCAATTCGCCAAGCAATTCCTGATCGCCCGGGGCCATCTGCACCGGGCCACCGCTCCGCAAGATAGCATTGCCGGACTTCAGCGGCTTGCCCTCAATCACGCTGCGCGCGCCCTTGAGCGTATAGCCTTCCTTGTTCACGAGCCTGTCGATCCGGCTCACCAGCGCAATATCCTCGGCCCGGTAAAGCCTGCGCCCACCGCTGCGCTTGAGCGGGTTAAGCATAGGAAACTGCTGCTCCCAATAACGCAGGACATGCGGCTTCAGGCCAAGGGCCTCGCAAACTTCGCCGATGGTTCGCATTGCACCAGGCGCCTTACCGTCGCTAAAACGGACTTGTCCGTGCATTTCGGTCATCAGCTTGAAGCGATCCTGTCCTTCAGCTTCTGGCTGGCCCGGAAGGTCAGCACCCGCCGCGGAGTGATCGGTACTTCAACGCCCGTTTTCGGATTGCGGCCGATGCGTTCTTTCTTGTCGCGCAGCACAAAGCTTCCGAAGCCGGAAATCTTCACGTTCTGCCCCTCGGCCATCGCATCGCACATCTTGGCGAGGATTTCCTCCACCAATGCGAGGCTCTCGGCCCGCGAAAAGCCCATCTTATGATTGATCGTTTCTGCCAGATCTGCCCTCGTAAGGGTTCCGACGGATCGCATATTGACCATGCGCCCAATCCTATTGCTACATTTGCCTACCCCAACGAAGTCTTGGGGCAAAGATTGACGGATAGCAAGGAAAAGCGCAGGAAATTTCCCCCGCTTAATGGGTCAAACACGTAATAATGTAGCGCCCCAAGTGAATCCACCACCCATGGCTTCAAGCATAACGAGCTGCCCGGGTTGGATCCGACCGTCGCGGCGAGCCACGTCGAAGGCCAGCGGAACCGAGGCGGCCGACGTATTCGCATGTTGATCGACGGTCACGACCACCTGATCCATCGCCAGGCCGAGCTTGCGCGCGGTGGCATCGAGAATACGCAGGTTGGCCTGATGCGGCACCACCCAGTCGAGCGCACTGGCATCGATCTGCGCTTCCGACAGCACCTCTTCGAGCACTTCTGCCAGGTTTTTCACCGCGTGGCGGAACACCTCGCGCCCCTTCATCCGCAGGTGCCCGACCATGTCACTCGTCGACGGGCCACCATCGACATAGAGCAGGTCGTTATGCGCGCCATCGGCATGAAGGCGGCTGGCGAGCACACCAGGGCCGTCCTCGGCCACCTCGCGTGCCTCGAGCACGAAGGCACCGGCGCCGTCGCCGAACAACACACAGGTCGCCCGGTCTTCCCAGTCGAGCACGCGGCTCATGGTTTCTGCACCGATCACCAAGGCCCGGCGCGCCATGCCCGCGCGCAACATCGCATCGGCGGTGCTCATGGCATAGAGAAAGCCGGAGCAGACTGCGGCGACATCGAAGGCAGGAAAACCCGCTCCGCCCAGTGCGTGCTGCACCTTGGTGGCGGTGGCCGGAAAGGTCTGGTCAGGCGTGCAGGTGGCCAGCACGATGAGATCGATTCCATCGATTTCCACGCCAGCATCGGCCAGCGCAGCGCGCGCAGCGGCGGTGGCCAGGCTCGATGTGGTTTCGCCCTCTGCGGCGATATAGCGCTGCCGGATGCCGGTCCGTTCGCGAATCCACTCGTCGCTGGTCTCGACCTTGTCGGACAGCTCCTCGTTGGTGACACACCGCGTTGGCAGGGCCGAACCGGTGCCAATCAGAACAGAACGGATCATTGCTGCCCTTGCGCTCCTGCGTTGCCATTGGCTTTCAGCGCATCATCATCGAGGGCGGCGAGATCAGCCGCAATGCGCGTGGTCAAATCATCTTCAAGCAGGCGTGCGGCCACGGCCACGGCATTGGCCACACCCTGAGCATTGGCACTGCCGTGCGACTTCACGATCACCCCGTTAAGGCCAAGAAATACACCGCCATTGTGGTTGTTCGGATCGAGATGGTGGCGCAGCAGTTCAGTCGCCGGACGCGAGATCAGGAAGCCGATCTTCGAGCGAATCGACGAGCGGAACGCGGTCTTCAGCAGGTCGGTCACGAAGCGGGCCGAACCCTCGATCGCTTTCAGGGCGATATTGCCTGAGAAGCCGTCGGTCACCACCACGTCGACATCGCCGCGGTTGATCTTGTCAGCCTCGACATAGCCTTCGAAACGCATGGCCAGCCCGGCGGCTTCGCGCAGGAAGTGGCTGGCGTCCTGCAGCTTGTCAGTGCCCTTGGTGTCTTCGGTGCCGATGTTGAGCAGGCGCACGCGCGGGGCCGTGTTGCCGCACACGATGCGCGAATAGGCCGCACCCATCACGGCGAACTGAACGAGATTGCGCGCATCGCACTCGGTGTTGGCGCCGAGGTCGAGCATGATCACGTCATGCTCTTCGAGCGTCGGCATCAGTGCTGCAAGCGCAGGCCGGTCGATCCCGGGCATGGTGCGCAGCGCGAGCTTGCTCATCGCCATCAGCGCGCCGGTGTTTCCGCCGCTGACGGCCGCGCCACACTTGCCGTCTTTCACGGCCTGAATGGCGAGCCCCATGGAAGTTGTCTTGGCACGGCGCAGCGCGCGACTGGGCTTTTCATCGCCCGCCACCACGTCCTCGCAATGGAGGATTTCGGAAGCCTCACGCATATTGGGGTGCGCTTCGAGAGCCTTGCTGATCCTGGCTTCATCGCCGACCAGCAGGAACTTGAATTGCTCATGACGGCGACGCGCAAGCGCCGCGCCCGAGATCATCACGCGCACGCCCTCGTCCCCGCCCATCGCATCAATCGCGATACGCGGAAGACTCATGCCGAAAACCCCTGTTACTCGTGGGTGGCTTTACAGCCCAACCGAAACGATCTCGCGACCGTTGTAGAAGCCGCAATGCGGGCAAAGGTTGTGCGGACGCTTCAGTTCGCCGCAGTTGTTGCATTCGTGGAAGGCTTCAACCTTCAGCGAATCATGCGAGCGCCGATTGCCACGGCGATGCGGCGAAACTTTTCTCTTAGGGACAGCCATGGCGGCACCTGTTCCTTAAATTCATCAAAATGTTGTATGCGCACTAGGGCAAGCGTTCTTCCCACGCAAGGTGAGGGAAAAGCGGGTGCCAGGCAGTGCGGCGAAGGCGCGCGCTATAGCGGTTTCTCATCACGTTGCAAGCACGGCTTGCGCGGTTTATGCCCCGCCAACACAAGGAAAACCGCAGCGATGACCCAACTTGCAATCTCACTCGGCGCATTTGGCGTGGCGACACTCATCAACCTGTGGCTGGCAATCCGCTGTGGCAAGGCGCGGCTGGAGGCCAAGGCCATGCACGGTGACGGCGGCCATCCGCTGCTCCTCAAGCGCATGCGCGCGCAGGCGAATTTCGTGGAATACACGCCCTTTGCGCTGTTGCTGGTGCTCGGACTGGAGCTGACGGGACATGCCGGCTGGCTGCTCGCGCTTACCGCCGCCGTGTTCCTTATCGGCCGGGTGAGCCACGCGTTGGGCATGGATGCCGACATTGCCGGCCCCCTGCGCAAGGCAGGCATGGCCATGACGCTCCTGCCGCTGCTGGGGCTGGCAATCACCGCGCTGCTGGCGGCATTCGGCCTTATCTGATCGCCGCATCGCCCACATAGGGGTTGCTCTGGCGTTCGGCCCCAAAGGTCGAATGCGGCCCATGGCCGGGCACGAAGGTGACATTGTCGCCCAACGGCCACAGCTTGCCGGTAATCGCGTCGAGCAGGTCCTGATGGTTGCTCATCGGAAAATCGGTGCGACCGATGGAGCCTGCAAACAGCACGTCGCCGACAAAGGCAAAGCTGGTCTCACGATTGAAGAACACCACATGGCCCGGCGTATGGCCCGGGCAGTGGATCACCTCGAATGTGACTTCGCCCACAGTGACGGTATCGCCATCCTTCAGCCAGCGGGTCGGCTCGAACACCTTGGTTGCGATTCCGAAGCGCGGGCCGTCTTCGTCGAGCCGCGAGATCCAGAACCGATCCGCCTCGTGCGGGCCTTCGATGGGCAGACCAAGCTCTTCAGCGAGCATCCCGGCTTGCCCGCAATGATCGGCGTGACCATGCGTAATCAGGATTTTCTCAAGCGTAACGCCCGCCCGCTCGACCGCTTGCTTGAGCTTGTCGAGATCGCCGCCCGGATCGATCAGCGCGCCCTTCATGGTCTTGGAACACCAGACCAGCGAACAGTTCTGCTCGAACGGCGTGACGGGAACGATGGCGGCGCGCAGGGGGGCTTCTTTGGTCATAGCCCCGATGTGCGGTCTTGGCGGGCCATAGACAAGCCCCGCCCTAGATTCGCCCGCTCTTCCACACCACGCGGCCAATAAGCGCGAAGTCCTCCGCCCGGGCCAGGATCGGTGGGTAGGCCAGGTTCTGCGACAGTAGCGAAAAGCGCCCGCCGCCCTGGTTCGCCACGCGCTTCACCAGCAGCGTATCGTCGAGCCGGACCACATAGATCCCGTCGCGAAACGGCTGTGTGCGCATGTCCACCAGCACCTCGTCGCCATCGCGCAACAGCGGTTCCATCGAATCGCCAACAACCCGAATGGCGGACAGCTTGGCCCCTTCAAGCCCGTTCTCGGCCAGCCAGCGGCGGCTAAAACGGAAGGAATCGAACGGCTCTTCGCCCAGATGCACCGCGCCCGGGCCGGCCGACGCGTCGATATTGAGCCGCGACACCTCCACCCAGTCCCCCAACCGCGTGACCACAGCCTCCGACGGCGCACCAAGCTCTGATTCGTCCAGCCCGAGGAACTGGGCAAGCTTGCGCCGATCGCCCTCTTCCAGCTTTCGCGGTGAACCCTTGGTGATAAATTGCTGAAGATAGGTCGGGTTGCGGCCGAGCATGCGCGAAAGCGCAGCCAGGCTGGAGCCCCGCTCGCGAGCGGCCTCGGAAAGGCGGGTTCTGGTGTCCATCATCATTTTCCTGCGAGGGCAACAAAATCCTTCCTACACGAAGTATTTTTCCTAGACAAGCGGCAAATTTTGCCTATCGTGGCCGGCACCGAATCGCGATCGGGTCAACGCTAGAACAAAACAAGAACTTGTAAGGGAAAACAGGCCGTGCTCATCCGCAAGATCGAGATCTTCCTGCGCCGCTATCACATGGCGCCCACCACCTTCGGCCGCCTCGCGGCACAAGACCCGCGCTTCGTGCTCGACCTGCGCAACGGGCGCCGCCCCAGAGTCGAGACAGAAGGTCGCGTGGAACATTTCATGAACACTTATAACCCCGCCAGCCTCGGAGCCTATTGCCATGCGTGATGCAGTTCTCTCCCAGCGCCCCGCCCGCAAGCAACGGACCGGCACCTCGGGCAAGTTGCTCGCAGCACTGGCCGACCTTGCCCGGCACAAGGCCCGCGTCACGCATCATCACGAGGCGAGCTGGGCCAGCATCACCTTTGCCGGCACCCGCCATCGGATCACGCTGGAGTTTCGCGGCGAGGAGGCCATCGAGGCGGGAGAGTGCTTCATCGCGTTCCTGCCTGAGCACGAATTCGCAATCCCCGGCCAGCTGGTCGCCGATGCGGAGGTAGTCGAGGTCGACCATTGCCTCGATCCGGCGGCGCTCACCATAACCTGCGAATTGCTGCTGCTGGAGGAAGGCTGAGCTTCGGCCTGCTCCCGCAGTGTAAAGGGGGCAGCGCGTTTCGGATCCGGGCTTCGTCCGAAACTGCGCTGCCCCCGTTTTATCTTGCCTAGGCCCGCCGGATCACGAGGTTCCGGATCTCGGTCATGTCTTCCATCGCGAAGCGGATGCCTTCGCGGCCGAGACCCGAATCCTTCACCCCGCCATAAGGCATGTTGTCGACCCGGTAGCTCGACACGTCGTTCACCACCACGCCGCCAACGTGAAGCTCGTCCCATGCGTCGAGCACCTTGTGAATGTCGCGCGTGAAGATGCCGGTCTGAAGGCCAAACCGCGAATCGTTGACCACGGCCATGGCCTCCTCCCAGGTGGAGAACTTCGAAAGGTTGGCGAGCGGTCCGAAAGCCTCCTCGCGGTTGGCGTCGCAATCGTCGGGCACGCCCTCGAGCAAGGTCGCCTCCAGCATCGCGCCTTCGAGCTTGCCGCCGCATAGCAGCTTGGCCCCGGCCTTCACTGCATCGTCGATCCAGCCCTTGAGGCGCGTGGCCTCCTTCACAGAGATCATCGGGCCGATGAAGGTGTCGCGGTCCTTGGGATCGCCCGAGACCAGTGAGGCGGTCTTCTCGACCAGCATGGCCTTGAACTCGTCATAGATGTCTTCGTGAATGATGATCCGCTGCACCCCGATGCAGCTCTGCCCGCTCTGGTAGAACGCGCCGAAGATGATCCGTTCAAGCGCGTGATCGAGATCAGCGTCCTTATCGACCACCACCGCCGCATTGCCGCCCAGCTCGAGCACCACCGGCTTCTTGCCCGCTTTGGCTTTCAGCGCCCAGCCCACCTCGGGCGAGCCGGTGAAGCTCAGGAACTTCAGCCGCTCGTCGGTGGTGAACAGGCCAGCCCCGTCGCGGCTGGCGGGCAGGATCGAGAAAGCGCCCTCCGGCAGAATATCGCATTCGGCCAGCACCTCGCCCATGATGATCGCACCCAGCGGGGTCATCGAGGCGGGCTTCATCACGAAGGGGCAGCCCACCGCGATCGCAGGCGCGATCTTGTGTGCGGCGAGGTTGAGCGGAAAGTTAAACGGGCTGATGAACGAGCATGGCCCGATCGGCACGCGCTTCCACATGCCCATATAGCCCTTGGCCCGCGCGCTGATGTCGAGCGGCTGGACCTCGCCATAGTTGCGCGTGGACTCTTCTGCCGCGATCTTGAAGGTGTCGATCAGGCGGGTGACTTCGCCCTCGGCATCCTTGATCGGCTTGCCCGCCTCCACGCACAGCGCATAGGCCAGCTCGTCGAACCGCTCGCGAAAGCGGCTGACGCAGTGTTCGAGCACGCCCTGCTTCTCAAAGCTCGCCAGCTTCGCCATCGCCGGGGCCGCACGCTCCGCACCGGCAATCGCTTCCTCGATGATATCGGGCGTGGCGAGCGCGGTGCGGAAGGCGACCTCGCCGGTGAACTTGTCGGTCACGGCAAGGTCGGTGTTGGGCTGGGCCGCCTTGTTGTTGAGGTAAAGCGGGTAGGTATCTTTGAGCTGCATGTGGTCATCCCTGCGCGTTGTCTGGCCTCGGCCGAGTGCCGGAGTACGCTAGGGCAACGCAGGAAGACCCGCTAGTATCCGAGCGAGAGATCGACCTCCGCGGTCAGCGGCGCGCCGTCCTTCCAGGCCTGGCAGTTGTCGAGAAAGCGCTGTGCGGTTCCTTCGCGAATTTGCGGCGTGGGCAGGCCTGCCTTGTGCATGGTGATGCGGATGTTCGGGCAGTCCCACAGGAAGTGATCTTCGGGCAGCGGCTCGGGATCGGTGAGGTCGAGGATCGCACCCCCCAGCTTCCCCGCGTGGAGCGCATCGGCAAGCGCACGCTGGTCGATGATGTCGGCGCGGGCATAGTTCACCAGGACGGCCTCGCTCTTCATCGCGGCGAGTTCGGCAGCACCGATCATCCCGGCGGTTTCGGGCGTGCCCGGCATGGCGAGGATGACATAGTCGAAGTCCCCCAGCCGCCCGCGCCATTCGTCCGGCCCGAGCGCGCCATCACGGGCGCTGCGCCGCATCGGCGTGACCTCCAGCTGCAGCCCTTCAAGAATGCGCCCGATGGCACTGCCGATCTCGCCATAGCCCATGATCAGCGCGCGGCTGCCCTTCAGCTCGCGCATGGCGGTGGGCCAGGCGGCCCATTGCTTGCGGTCGTGCGAGCGGATCAGGTCGGCATAGCCGCGCGCCTCGGCCAGCATCGTCATCACCGCGAACTCGGCCACGGCATTGGCGTTGAGGCCCGACCCGTTGGTGAGCTGAACCCCGCGCTTGGCCAGCAGGTCGAGCGGCATCCAGTCGACGCCCGCAAACTGGCTATTGAGCCACTTGAGCTTCTCCGCACGGTCCAGCGCCACCAGCGCATCGGTCTTGTCGAACATATCGAACCAGCCGATTTCGGCCTCGGGCGCCAGCGCCTTCAGCTCCTCGCCATCCTCCCAAAAGTGCGCTTCGATCCAGTCCGGCAGATGCGGCTCGACCATCTCGCGGTAAACACCCGGAAGAACGGCTATCGTCATTTCTGGTCCTCTCTTGTCGTTATTTCGCGCGACCTATCAGAGCTTCCACTCCCAGCCCAGCGGGTCGCCATCCATGACCTCGACGCCTTGCGCGGCCAGCTCGTCGCGCAGCGCATCCGAGGTCGCAAAGTCCTTGTCCGCGCGGGCGGCCTTACGGCGGGCCAGCGTTTCGTCGATGTCCGCCGCCGTGATCGTGGCCGCCTGCGGCCTGATGCGTAGATCGGCGCGATTGAGGGTCAGCAAGTCCAGACCCAGCACCGCGTCCATCGCCGCGATCACCTGCGCCTTGTGGGCCGGATCGAGCTTCTTCTGGCCCAGCACCTCTTCAAGCACGGTCAACGCCTGCGGGGTGTTAAGATCGTCCTCCACCGCGCTTTCAAACCGGCTGAGGAATGGCAGGAAAGCCCCGCCCACTGCGCCGCGCGCTTCGGCAAAGGTCCAGCCGCCTGCGGGCGCTTCGGGCAGCGCATCGAGCTTGGCCTTGAGCAGTTCGACCGCCATCAGCATCCGCTTGAGCCGGGTGAGCGCGGCCTCCAGCCCTTCCCACGAGAACTCCAGCTCGCTGCGATAGTGCGCCTGCAGGCACATCATCCGGTAAGCGAGCGGATGGTAGCCCTTGTCGATCAGCAGCTGCAGCCGCAGGAACTCGCCTGAGGACTTGCTCATCTTGCCGCTGCGCTCGACGAGGAAATTGTTGTGCATCCACACCCGCGCGCCGCTGTTGGCGGGTTCGGCCAGCGAGCCGCAGCCGCAAAACGCCTGGTTCTGCGCGATCTCGTTGGGGTGGTGAATCTCGCGGTGGTCGATCCCGCCGGTGTGGATGTCGAACGGAAAGCCGAGCAGTTTTCCGCTCATCACCGAGCATTCGAGATGCCAGCCCGGAGCGCCTTTGCCCCAGGGCGAATCCCACTCCATCTGGCGCGTCTCACCCGCCGGAGTCTTGCGCCAGATCGCGAAGTCGGCCGCGTTGCGCTTGCCTTCCACCGCCTCGATCCGGCCCTCGCCCTCTTCGGTGACAGCGCGGGCCAGGCGGCCATAGTCGGCCACGGTCGAGACATCGAAATAGAGCCCGCTGTCCAGCTCGTAGCAGTGCTCGTCGGCAATGCTCTTCGCGAATTCCAGCATCTCGTCGATATAGTCGGTCGCGACCGACCAGTGCGCGGGGGCGCGGATGTTCAGCGCTTTCACATCGGCCCAGTAAGCCTCGGTATAGTGCTTCGCGATGTCCCAGATCGACTGCGCCCGCTGCGCCGCCATCTTCTCCATCTTGTCCTCGCCCGCATCACCGTCATCGGTGAGGTGGCCCACATCGGTGATGTTGATAACGTGGGTGAGCTTCAGCCCGCGCGCGCTGAGGGTCCGCCCCAGCACGTCGGCGAAGACATAGGCGCGCATGTTGCCGATATGCGGATAGTTATAGACCGTCGGCCCGCAGGTGTAGACGCGCGCCTCACCGGGGTGGACGGGGACGAACGGCTCAAGTTGCCGGGTCAGCGAATTAAACAGGACCAGCTGCGTCATAGTGCGCGCCTGATGCGCGAAGCGCGGCGAGTAATCAATGGCCGCTGTGACTACGCCCGCTTGTCAGCTTTCTTCACTTCGCGCGTGAGCCCTTTTCGCGCGATCATGCGCTTAACCCGATGCGACCCTGAGAGCTGACGCAACCTGCGCCAGCTTCTCTCCCTTAGCCCCGCCGCTTTCGGGCGGCGGGGTTCTTTTGCACGCGGCCTAGGCCGTGATCGCCATTGCGACGACCTGCCAGCCCAGCCCGCGCCGTTCGAACAGCAGCACCGGGCCGGGGCTGCCGTCGTCATAAGTGCTCACGCCGCGAAAGCGCGACAGCCCTTCGTACTCTACAGTCCAGGTAAGCTCGCGATTGCGCATCTCGGGCGGCAGCAGCGAGGTTGCCACTGCGCCGGTGGTGATGATCGTCACCATTCCGTCGGGCGTGATCAGGGCATCGACCGCGGCATCGCCCACCGAACCCAGAATTGCGCCGCCGATACCATCAATCAGGCCGTTGCCGGTGGGGCGAACCGCATGGCCAAGCTCCGCCCGTGTGTTCTCGCGCAGCGCGGGAAAGTCGATGGAGGCTTCAAGCTCAGCGGTGTTGCACGCTTCTGCCGCATCGGCCAGGTTCTTCATCGCCAGCCAGGGCGAGGCAAAAAACCAAACGCCAAAGGCCAGCGCCAGAACGGCAACGAACAGGATAATCTTGCGCATCGAAGGCCTACCCTTTGCAGACGGTTAAACCGAGCCGCTCAATCCACCTCGAACAGGTCCGCCAGCTGCTCGATGATCGTTCCGCCGAGCTGCTCGACATCCATGATTGTAACAGACTTCTTGTAGTAGCGCGTCACATCATGGCCGATACCGATGGCCGCCAACTGAACGGGGGACGACTTCTCGATCCAGTCGATCACATTGCGCAGATGCTGTTCGAGATAACCCGCGTTGTTCACGCTGAGCGTCGAATCGTCGACCGGCGCACCGTCGGAGATCACCATCAGGATGCGGCGGTCTTCCGGGCGGGCCAACAGCCGCTCGTGCGCCCACAACAGCGCCTCGCCGTCGATGTTCTCCTTCAGCAGCCCCTCGCGCATCATCAGGCCAAGCGAACGACGCGCGCGGCGCATCGGCTCGTCGGCCTTCTTGTAGATGATGTGCCGAAGATCGTTGAGGCGGCCCGGATTGGGCGTCTTACCGTCGGCCAGCCATTTCTCACGGCTCTGCCCGCCCTTCCACGCGCGGGTGGTAAAGCCGAGAATCTCGACCTTCACCCCGCACCGCTCAAGCGTGCGCGCCATGATGTCCGCGCTGATCGCGGCGATGGAGATAGGCCGCCCGCGCATCGAACCCGAATTGTCGATCAGCAGGGTCACGACCGTGTCCTTGAACTCCTGCTCCTGCTCGACCTTGTAGCTGAGCGAGTGGCCCGGCGAGATCACCACGCGGGCCAGCCGCGCCGCATCGAGCAGGCCTTCTTCCTGGTCGAAATCCCAGCTGCGGTTCTGCTGCGCCATCAGGCGGCGCTGAAGCCGGTTGGCCAACCGCGTCACCACGCCCGCAAGCCCCGCCAGCTGGCTATCCAGATAGGCGCGCAGCCGGTCGAGTTCTTCGTAGTCGCACAGCTCAGTCGCTTCGACCACTTCATCAAAAGAGGTGGTGAAGGCCTTGTAATCGAAGCCTTCGGGCAAGTCCCGCCACGGCGCGTTGCGGCGCTGGGGGACCATCATCTCCTCGCCGTCTTCGCCCGGATCGCCCTCGCCGATCTCCTGTTCGCCGGCGTCCTGCTCCTCGCCGTCGCCCTCGCCTTCCTCGCCCTCGGACCCTTCGGCCGCGACTTCGGGCTGGTCGGACGGATCGGCACCGTCCTGTTCGTCGGTCTCGTCCTGCTGATCGCCCGATTCGTCGGCGTTCTCGTCCTCGTCGCCGCCTTCGTCGGGGTCGGACTCGACGGGCACCATGTCGAGATGCCGCAACATGTCGAGCGCCAGCGACTGGAACGCGGCCTGATCTTCAAGCGCATCGGTCAGCCGCTCGAAGTCGTCACCGACGCGGCTCTCGATATGTTCGCGCACCAGATCCACGCCTTCACGCGCGGCGAGCGGGATGGGCTGTCCGGTCAGCTGTTCGCGCAGCATCAGCGCGAGCGCCGTCTGCATCGGCACTTCGCTCGCTTCTCCAGCGCGGGTGATGGCATCGCTGGCCAGCCGTTGCTCGGTCATGGCGGCGAGGTTGTCGCGCATTCCGGCAAAGTCGCGCTCCCCCATCGCCTCGTAGCGCGCACGCTCGATTGCGTCATAACAGGCGCGGGCTTCGAGATCCTCGGGCATGTGCGCCTTGTGCAGGCGCGCATTGTGGTGCCGCATCTTGAGCGCAAAACTATCGGCAAAGCCACGTGCTTCGCGCGCCTGCGCCGGAGACACCTCGCGCCCCGGCGAGGGCACGCGCATGGTCTTGCCGGCGGTGAACGGCGCGTCGGCAGTCCAGTTCACCTCGGTTTCCGGGTCACGCGCAATAGCGCGGGCGGCGCCAGTCAGCGCGAGCTTGAAGCGATCGAGCGGGGATTCGTCAGCCATTGCTCCTGCCTATATGAGCAGCAAGGCAAATGTGCCAAGCCCGATCCCCACGCAAAGTGCGGCAACGGCGTGGAAGCCCTTCCACCAAATTTGCAACAGGGTGACTTGACCGCCGCGTCTTCTCGAATAGAGGGCTGCCCTGTCATAGTTCGGACACATATTGGAGCATCCGCACAAACGGTGTCGAACGAGAGGTTCTTGTTGCATGATCCAGCCTGCCACATTGCTCAGACTTGCCCCCCTTGTCGCCGTCTTGGCGTGCAGTGCGCCCGCGATGGCCTCCGACGAGGACTTCCAGTTCTATGTCTATCTCAAGGGCTCCTTCTCGATCGCCGAGAACGTGACCAACACCACCGAGATATCGCCGCGCTGGCGCGAGGGTTCGGACATATTGCAGCTGCGCACCACCTTCGAAACGCCCGTGGCCGACGGGCTGAAGCTGGGCGCTGGCGGCGCCTATGTCGAATCCGGCGGCAGTCATGAGATCAGGCCACATCAGCAGATCGTCTATTCCTCGGGACCGATATCGACGCGCACGAAGCTGGAAGAGCGGTTCTTCGAAGGGGCCGACCGGGTCGAGCTGCGCCTCAGGCAGAACGTGAAGCTCTCTCAGCACATCGCAGGGAGCACGAGCGGCTGGATCAGTGGCGAGGCGCTATACACCCTGCAAAGCCGTAATCGCGGCAACACCGAGCCCGGCGATCAATGGCGCGGCGAGGTCGGATTGAGCCAGCGCCTGAGCGATTCGTTCTCAATCGCCGAAGCCTATCGCGCGATCTACACCCCGCACGACACGCGCAGCGACACGCTCAACCACATTGCTATCCTGACGCTGTCCTGGAAGCCTTGACCGCACAAGGTCAGAGCTGCGCGCCCACACCGAACACGCTGATCAGCAGCGGATCGTTGGTCGCGCGCGGATTGGCGCGGATCGCGCTTTCCTCGCCGCCGATCTCGTTCCAGATCGCATCGTTGATGCTGGTGGAGAAATTGCGCGCCACGCCGGACACATCGATCCCGGTCAACCCGGAAAGCAGCTCGCCGACCAGCGGATCGCCCGCCAGCCGCATGGCCTCGCCCAGCTCGGGCACCATGGCCTCGATCAGCGCATTGCCCATTTGCCCGCGCAGGTAGCCGGTCGCCGCCGTCGGCCCGCCGCGCACCAAGGCCAGTGCATTGGCAAGCCCGATCGTGCGCACCGCATCGGTGACGAGCGGCGCGGCGCGTTCAGCGGCATCGATGGCGATATCAGCGAAGCTGTCGTTCAGGCGCTGCTTGAACACGTTCGAGGTAAGGATCGAGGCCAGCACATTGCCGCGCGTGCCGAGCAGACGGTCAAGCCCGATGGTATCGACCGCATTGTCCCAATAGCCGCCCTCGGCGGTCATTTTCGCAAAGGCGCGCTCGGAGGAGAGATAGAGCAGACGCCGCACCGCGTCTTCCAGGCTGAACCCGCCCATGCTGGCGCAACCCGGCAGCAACAACACCGCCCCGCCCGCTGCCGCGCCCAAAAACAGCCGTCTGCCGAGCACGGGCTCGCCGGTGGAAAGAACATTATCGGTCATTGTCACACTCCTCACCCTTGCCCGCCTGATAGGGCTGCTCCCATATTGGCTGCGTGCCTGCAAGACGTGTCCGCCTGCTGATGATGAACGCCGCATTGGGTCCGCTCGACTATCGAGTGCCCGATGGCTTGGACGTGAACGCGGGCGCGGTGGTGGTGGCGCCGCTGGGGCCACGGCAGGTGCTGGGCATCGTGTGGGAAGAAGAGCGCCTGCCCGCCGAACGCATCGACGATTCGCGTCTGCGCCCGTTCATCTCGGTCTGCGACGTGCCGCCGATCCGCGCCGAGCTGCGGCGGCTGATCGAATGGTGCGCCAATTACTACTGCGCCCCGCTGGCGTCGGTCGCGCGGATGGTGATCGCCAGTTCGGCGGCGCTGCGCGGCGCGGCGACCATGACCGAATACCGGCTGACCGGCGGCATGCCCGAGCGGATGACCGCCAAGCGCGAACTGGCTCTGGCCGCGCTGGAGGGCGAGCAAGGCTCACTGCGCGAACTGGCCGAAATGGCGGGGGTGAGCGAAGGGGTGCTGCGCGGTCTCGTCAATCAGGGCGCGATCGAGCCGGTCGAAGTCGACTGCGACCGTCCCTATCCGCAGGCCCGCGCCGACTTTGCCGTGCCCGAACTGAGCCCGCAGCAAAGCGAGGTTGCCGACCGGCTGGTCGAGGCAACGGCAAGCGGCGGGTTTGCCCCGTTCTTGCTCGACGGCGTCACCGGCTCAGGCAAGACCGAGACCTATTGCGAGGCCATCGCCAGCGCGCTCGAGCACGGCAAACAGGTGCTTGTCCTGCTGCCCGAAATCGCGCTGACCGAAGCCTTCCTGCGCCGGTTCGAGGATCGCTTTGGCGCCGCGCCAGTGCAGTGGCACTCATCGCTCAAGGCGACCGAACGCCGCCGCGCCTGGCGCGCCATTGCCGCGGGCACGGCGCAGGTGGTGGTCGGCGCGCGCTCGGCGCTGTTCCTGCCCTATGCGCGGCTCGGCCTGATCGTGGTCGACGAGGCGCACGAGATCAGCTTCAAGCAGGACGAAGGCGTGCGCTACAACGCGCGCGACGTGGCCGTGATGCGCGCCCGCTTCGAACAGATCCCGGTGGTGCTGGCCAGCGCCACCCCCGCGCTCGAAAGCCTCGCCATGGCCGACAGCGGGGTTTACGAAAGGCTGGTGCTGCCCAGCCGCTTCGGCGGCGCGCAGATGCCCGATATCCAGCTGATCGACCTCACCGAAGACCCGCCCGAGCGCGGCGAATGGATCGCCCCGCCCTTGCGCCGCGCGCTGTTCCAGCGGCTCGAAAGGGGCGAGCAGTCGCTGCTGTTCCTCAACCGGCGCGGCTATGCCCCGCTCACCCTGTGCCGCGAGTGCGGACACCGGTTGCAATGCCCCCATTGCAGCGCGTGGATGGTCGAGCATCGTTTCTCCGCCCGCCTTGCCTGCCACCACTGCGGGCACGAAATGCCCCCGCCCAAGGCCTGCCCCGAATGCGGCGCGGCTGACAGCCTTGTCCCCTGCGGCCCCGGCGTCGAACGCATTGCCGACGAGGTGGCGAAGGTCCTGCCCGATGCGCGGGTGACCGTGGCCACCTCCGACACGCTCAATTCGCCCGAACGCGCCGCCCAGTTTGTGGCCGAGGCCGAAAACGGCGCGATCGATGTGATAGTGGGCACCCAGCTCGTCACCAAGGGCTTCCACTTCCCCGAGCTGACACTGGTGGGCGTGATCGACGCTGACCTCGGGCTGGAAGGCGGCGACCTGCGCGCGGCCGAACGGACCTATCAGCAGATCGCGCAGGTGGCGGGCCGTGCCGGGCGCGGGGCCAAGCCCGGCGAAGTGCTGATCCAGACCCGCCATCCCGAAGCCCCCGTCATCGCCGCGCTGGCGGCCGGGGATCGCGACGCCTTCTACGCCGCCGAAACCGAAGCGCGCCGCCATGCCCATGCCCCGCCGTTCGGGCGCTGGGCCGCGATAATCATCTCCTCGGAAGACGAGGCCGAAGCGCGCATGGCCGCCAACCGCATCGGCGACACCCGACCACGCCTGCCCGACTTGCAGATCTACGGCCCTGCCCCTGCTCCACTTGCCTTGCTGCGCAGCCGCTATCGTTTCCGGCTACTCGTCAACGCGCGGCGCAGCGCCCAGCTGCAGCAGACCATCCGCAAATGGCTGGCCGAAGTTCAACACCCGCCCGGAGTGCGCGTGGGGATCGATATCGATCCCTATAACTTTGTTTAGTGCGCGCCTGCGCAAAGCCATCTAGTCGCCCGCAGCTTGCGCCCCTAAAAAGGCTTGCAAGGCTGATCTAAAGGACCGGGAACACTACACGATGGACGACACTTTTCCGGGCGAGGACAACACCAACGGCTTCGACCACACCAATGCGCCGCCCATCCCCGACGGCATCTCGCGCAGCACGATGGAAGACCTGCCCTTTTCGCTGGTAATCGCCGACGCCCAGCTGCCCGATATGCCGCTGGTCTATGTCAACAACGCCTTCGAGCGCGTGACCGGATACAACCGCGAATTCGTGATCGGCCGCAATTGTCGATTTCTGCAGGGCAACGACACGAGTCCTGCCGACCGCCAGCTGATTCGTGACGCACTCGAAGTCGGGCGCGAGGTCACCCTCGACATCCTCAACTACCGCGCCGATGGCGAGCCCTTCGTGAACCGGCTGCTGATTTCGCCAATGCGCGATGGCGACAAGATCACCCACTTCCTCGGCATCCAGTCGGAGCACCCGACCGACAGCGCCTTTGCCGAGCGCGCGGCCCGCCTCGATGAGCAACTGCGCGAGGTCCAGCACCGGGTGAAGAACCACCTCGCGCTGCTGCTGTCGCTCATTCGCCTCGAATCGCGCCGCACCACCAACACCAAGGACGCGCTCGGAGTGCTCGCCAACCGCGTCGAGGCGCTCAACATGCTCTATGATGAGTTCAGCCGGTCGGGGGGCAACAGCAAGGGCTCGATCGCGCTCGGCGCTTACGTCAGCCGCGTGTGCAGCGCGCTCAACATGATCGACGGACACCGTGAGGTTCGCATGAACCTCGAGACCGACGAGGTGCGCGCCACGCTGAACAGCGCCTCGCAGGTTGGCCTGCTGGTTTCCGAACTGCTCACCAACGCGCTCCAGCACGGCTTTGGCGATGACGAGCCGGGTGAGGTGAATGTGCGGCTGTGGCGCGACGACAGCGGCGAGAACACCTGCCTGCAGGTCGCCGACAACGGCGGCGGTATTCCCGAGGGGATCGACTGGCCCAACGAGGGCAGCCTCGGCGCGCGCATCGTGCGTGACCTGACCGCGCGGATCGACGGCACAATCGATGTCGAAACCGGGGCTGAGGGCACCACGGTCACGATCACCATTCCGTTGAGCGCACTCGGTTCGCAAGACCCTGACGACTGAGGCGCGCTCCTGCGGCTAGTCCTTGCGCTCTCGTTGCAGCAGTTCGCGCTTGATCGCTTCGCCGTAGGCATAGCCGCCCAGCCCGCCGCCTGCCTGAACCACCCGGTGGCACGGGACCAGCACGGCAACCGGGTTTGCGCCATTGGCACTGCCCACCGCGCGGGCAGCCCCCGGCTGGCCCAGCGCGGCGGCGATTTCGCCATAGCTGCGCGTCTCGCCCGCTGGAATCTGGCGGAGCTGGTCCCACACGCGCTGCTGGAACGCGGTGCCCTGCACGTCGAGAGGAATGTCCGGCCCCGTGCCCGGAGCCTCAACCGCCGCGACCACCTGCTGGACCAATCGTGCGAAATCTGCCCCGCCCTGCGCCAGTTCGGCGCGCGGGAAGCGTGCGCGCAGGTCGTCTTCGCCTTCGTTGAACGAGAGCCGACACACCCCTTTCGCCGTCGCCGCCACCAACATCGGGCCCAGGCTGGTTTCGGCCACCGTCCAGCTTATCGTCACGCCCTCACCGCCGCGCGCCCATATAGATGGTGTCATGCCTAGTGCTCCCTCCATTCCCGCATAGAACGTGCTCGGCCCCTCGAAGCCTGCTGCATAGATCGCTTCGGTCACTTCGCCCGCTTCGCTCAGCCGCGCACGCGCCGCCTCCTGCCGCAGCGCCCTGCCATAGGCCGCAGGAGAAAGCCCCGTCGCCCGCGTGAACACGCGCTGCAAATGCGTGGGAGAATAGCCGCAAGCCTGCGCCAACTCGCCCAGCGGCACAGGCCGCGCCTCAGCGCGCAACATCGCCAGCGCCTGCGCCACCGCCGCTTCGTCGCGCGCCACTTCACTGGGACGACAGCGTTTGCACGGGCGAAAGCCTTCGCGCTCCGCTTCGTTTGCTCCACTAAAGAAGCGGCAGTTCTCTGGCCGCGGCCTGCGCGCCGGGCACGAGGGGCGGCAATAGACCCCGGTCGAGATCACGCCGACCACGAAACGCCCGTCGAAGGCGCGGTCGCGCTGGGCGAAGGCTTCGGCCATCTGGGCAAGTGGAAGGTCCATGCCCCATTATCTAAGGCCGGAATGTGAGCTATGCTTCCCAAATCTTGCGCTTAAAGCGAGGAAAGGCAAAAGGGGGCCATGATCCTGCACAAAATTCGCTTCCTCGCATTGGCGCTCGGCGCACTGTTTGCCGCTATGGTCCAGTCCGCACCGGCGCAGGCCGACGAGGCCGACATTGCCGCTGCCGCACGCGGCGTGGTGCGCGTGGTCATCATCGGGCGCGATGGCGGCAAGATCTTTCCCATCGGACATGGCACCGGCTTCGTCGTCGCGAATGAGCGGATCGTGACCAATGCTCACGTCATCAATCAGGCCCTTGAGGATGATCGCCTCGCCATCGGCATCGTCCCTCCGGAAGGCGGGGATGCGGTCTATGCCCGGCCCATTTCGGTCAGCCCGCGCAACGATCTGGCCATTCTGAAGACAACCAAGAACATGAACCTGCCGGTGCTCACCATCGCGGGCAATCCGGCCAGCGGGCAAAGCTCCGTCACCGCCATCGGCTACCCTATGAATGTCGACCGCGCACAGGGGCTCGACCAGAACGACCTGTTCCGCGCCATTCCCCCGGTGATGAGCACCGGATTTCTCTCGGGCCGCCGCCCGAGCCGCGAGATGGACACGCTCCTGCACACCGCGCCCATCGCGCGCGGTAACTCGGGCGGGCCGCTGGTCGACAATTGCGGACGGGTCATCGGGGTCAACTCATTCGGCGCCGAAAGCGAGGGGACCGAGGCCGAGTTCTTCTTTGCTGTCAGCACGCGCGAGCTGCTGCCTTTCCTGCGGGCCAACGATATTCAGCCGCAACTGAACGCGCTGCCCTGCCGCTCGCTGGCCGAACTGGATGCCGAGGATGAAGCCCGCCGCCAGCAGATGCTCGCCGCAGAGCGTCGCCTGGCCGAAGAGGCCCAGGCCAACCGGTCAAGGCAAATGGACGAATTGCGCCGCGATCTGACCTATCGCACGATCGATGCCCGCGCGAACCAGATGGCACTTGCACTACTGCTGTTCGTGATCGCGCTGGCGGCAGGTGGCGCGGCCTATCTGATGCACCTGCGCGGCGACATGCGCCTGCGCGCGGTGGCAGGCAGCGTGGCGATTGTTGCGCTGGTTGGCGCCGCCATCGCCTGGTTCACCCGTCCCGCCTTCGCCGATATAGAAAACGAGGTGCAGGCCGCGCTGAATGCAGACCTGCCCAGCGATGAGAACGGCAATCAGCCGACTGGCGTGATTTTGGACGAGGCGACCTATTCCTGCGTGCTCGACCAGCAGCGCAGCCGCGTGACCAGCGCCCCCATGCAGGACCTTGAGATCAGCTGGAGCGCGCAAGGCTGCATCAACGGACGGACCCAGTACGGCCTCAATGCCGGCGACTGGACCCGCGTTCTGGTGCCGGAAACGGAAGCGGCCGTGTCGGTCAATCGCTTCGATCCCGAATCGCGCGAATATGTCGTCGAGCGCTACCTGCTCGATCGCAATGCGATGAGCGATGCGCGCGAGCGGCGCGAGCAATACGAGGCCCCGCAATGCGGCGCTGGCGAGCAGGCTGCGCGCCAGTTGGGAATCGATCAGGGCTCGGTGATGTCGGCGCTTCCCGACCGGCCCAACGAGCGGCTTGTCTATACCTGCATGCTGAGCAAAAACGGCACGGACTGACGACGGACACACTTTACCTGCCAAAGGCTTGCCCCCCGGCCTTGCATCCCTACCCTCTCGATGCTAGGCGCGCGCCGAGTTTGCCGGGGGGCGCTCTATGTGCCCCATCTTCTCCGGCGGAACACACATCGTCTACTCGGACAGTTTGAAGGATATTTCGCGCGTGGAGCTTTCCGCCGGTATTCAGGCCAGCCTAGCAGGGCGTTACGCCTCGGCCCTGTTCGATCTCGCCAGCGAGGCGGGCACCGTTTCTGCAGTCGAGTCTGATCTCGACCAGCTCGATGCTGCATTGCGCGAATCGAGCGATCTGCGTGCGCTGATCCGCAATCCAGAGATCAAGCGGTCACAGATTGCCAAGGTGATGGTCGGTCTGTCCGATCACCTCGAGCTTTCGCCGCTGACCAAGAATTTCCTCGGCGTGCTGGCGAACAATCGCCGCGTGGCCGATCTGCCCGGCATCATTCGCGCCTTTGCGGCCATCGCCGCTGCCCAGCGCGGCGAAGTGCAGGCCGAAGTCGCCTCCGCGCACCCGCTCAGCGATGCCCAGCTGGGCGAGCTGGAAGGCCGGTTGCGCGCTCGTGAGGGCCGCACTGTGAAGCTCAAGTCCCGCGTCGACCCCGACCTGCTGGGCGGGCTCGTCGTTACCATTGGTTCCAAGCGCATCGATAGTTCGATCCGCACCCGTCTCAACTCGCTTGCCCAGGCCATGAAGAGCGCCTGAAACGCCGATTACCGAAAGGCTCAATGATGGAAATCCGCGCCGCTGAAATCTCCAAGGTCATCAAGGACCAGATCGCCAGCTTCGGCACCGAGGCCGAAGTCAGCGAAGTCGGCACCGTGCTGTCCGTTGGGGACGGCATTGCCCGTGTCCACGGCCTCGACAACGTACAGGCGGGCGAAATGGTCGCCTTTTCGACCGGTATGCAGGGCATGGCCCTGAACCTCGAAGCCGATAACGTCGGCGTCGTGATCTTCGGCTCGGACGCCGAGATCAAGGAAGGCGACAGCGTCAAGCGCACCGGCACCATTGTGGACGTTCCCGTCGGCAAGGGTCTGCTCGGCCGCGTGGTCGATGCGCTCGGCAACCCGATCGACGGCAAGGGCCCGCTCAAGGACGTGACTCGCGAGCGCGTGGAAAAGAAGGCCCCCGGCATCATCCCGCGTAAGTCGGTGCACGAGCCCGTGCAGACCGGCATCAAGGCGATTGACGCGCTCGTGCCCGTCGGCCGCGGCCAGCGTGAGCTGATCATTGGTGACCGTCAGACCGGTAAGTCCGCCGTCGCCATCGATACCTTCATCAACCAGAAGGGCTGGAACAACGGCGACGACGAGAGCAAGAAGCTCTACTGCATCTACGTCGCCGTGGGCCAGAAGCGCTCCACCGTTGCGCAGATCGTGAAGCAGCTCGAAGAAAACGGCGCGATGGAATACTCCATCGTTGTTGCCGCCACCGCTTCGGAGCCCGCTCCGCTGCAGTACCTCGCGCCTTACACCGGCGCCACCATGGGCGAATTCTTCCGCGACAACGGCATGCACGGCCTGATCGTTTATGACGATCTCTCGAAGCAGGCTGTTGCCTATCGTCAGATGTCGCTGCTGCTGCGCCGCCCGCCGGGCCGCGAAGCCTATCCGGGCGACGTGTTCTACCTGCACAGCCGCCTGCTCGAGCGTGCGGCCAAGATGAACGACGAAAACGGTGGCGGCTCGCTCACCGCGCTGCCGATCATCGAAACGCAGGCTGGCGACGTCTCGGCCTACATTCCGACCAACGTGATTTCGATCACCGACGGCCAGATCTTCCTCGAAACCGACCTGTTCTATCAGGGCATCCGTCCGGCCATTAACGTTGGTCTGTCGGTGTCGCGTGTGGGCGGTTCGGCCCAGACCAAGGCGATGAAGAAGGTCGCCGGTTCGATCAAGCTGGAGCTGGCGCAGTACCGCGAAATGGCGGCCTTCGCACAGTTCGGCTCGGACCTCGATCCCGCCACGCAGAAGCTGCTTAACCGCGGCGCGCGCCTGACCGAGCTGCTCAAGCAGCCCCAGTTCTCGCCGATGCCGATCGAAGAGCAGGTCGTGTCGATCTTCGCGGGCACCAACGGCTATCTCGATAACGTGGCGGTGAACCGCGTGACCGAATACGAAGCCGCGATGCTCAGCTTCATGCGCCAGAACCACGCCGACACGCTTGCCACGATCCGTTCGAGCGGCAAGTTCGAAGGCGAGGCGAAGGACCAGGTTGTGGCCGGGCTCGACGCCTTCGCCAAGCAGTTCGCCTGATCTGACCTGACGAGACAAGGGAGCCAAGATGGCTAGCCTCAAGGAACTCAAGGACCGGATCAAGTCGGTCAAGTCGACGCAGAAGATCACCAAGGCGAAGCAGATGGTCGCCGCGGCGAAGCTGCGTAAGGCTCAGGCCGCAGCTGAAGCTGCGCGCCCCTATGCCGAGCGGCTGACCCGCGTGATGGGCTCGCTCGCCAGCAAGGTGAGCGGCAACGATGCGCCGTTGCTGCTTTCGGGCACCGGTGAAACCGGCCGTCACCTGCTGGTGGTGGTCAACACCGACAAGGGCCTGTGCGGCGGTCTTAACGCCAACATCGTCAAGGAAGCCAAGCGGCAGGCCAAGGCGCTGGAGCAGGCGGGCAAGCAGGTCACCTTCTACCTCGTCGGCAAGAAGGGCCGTGCGCCCCTGAAGCGTGACTACGCCAGCCAGATCGGCGACGGGTTCGACACCAGCGAAGTGCGCAACATCGGCTTCACCGAGGCCGAGGCGATCGCCGACGATCTCGTTGCCCGCTTCGAGAAGGGCGAGTTCGACATCGCCTCGCTGGTCTATCCGGTGTTCAAGAGCGCTCTGGCGCAGGACCCGACGACGGTGCAGCTCCTGCCCGTCCCGGCCCCCGAAGAGGTCACCGATACGGGTGCCGTGGTGGAATACGAGCCCGACGAGGAATCGATCCTCGAGGACTTGCTGCCGCGCTACATCAAGACCCAGCTGTTCGGCGCACTGCTCGAACGCGAGGCATCGGAGCAAGGCGCTTCGATGACCGCGATGGACAACGCCACCCGCAACGCGGGCGAGCTGATCGACAAGCTGACCGTCCAGTACAACCGCAGCCGCCAGGCCGCGATCACCACCGAACTCGTTGAAATTATCGCGGGCGCGGAAGCGCTCTAAGAACCCAGAGGTAAACCATGGCTACCGCACCCGTCCTCAACCAGATCACCAATGGCTCGATCAGCCAGGTCATCGGCGCTGTCGTCGACGTGACCTTCCCCGGCGAGCTGCCCGCAATTCTCTCCGCGCTGGAGACCAAGAACGGCGACACCACGCTCGTCCTCGAAGTCGCCCAGCACCTCGGTGAGAACACCGTGCGCACCATCGCCATGGACGGCACCGACGGCCTCACCCGCGGCCAGGAAGTGATCGCCACCGGCAAGCAGATCTCGGTGCCCGTTGGCCCCAAGACGCTCGGCCGCATCATGAACGTCGTCGGTGAGCCGATCGACGAACTCGGCCCGATCGGTGCCGAGCAGACCGCGCCGATCCACGCCGAAGCCCCGCCCTTCCTCGAACAGTCGACCGAAGCGGCCATTCTGGTCACCGGCATCAAGGTCATCGACCTGCTCGCGCCTTACGCCAAGGGCGGCAAGATCGGCCTGTTCGGCGGCGCCGGTGTGGGCAAGACCGTGCTCATTCAGGAGCTGATCAACAACATCGCGAAGGGCCACGGCGGTGTGTCCGTGTTCGCGGGCGTTGGTGAGCGCACCCGTGAAGGCAACGACCTCTACTACGAATTCCTCGACGCCGGCGTTATCGCCAAGGACGAGAACGGCGTTGCCACGTCGGAAGGTTCGAAGGTGGCGCTCGTTTACGGCCAGATGAACGAGCCGCCGGGTGCGCGTGCCCGCGTCGCTCTCTCGGGTCTGACCATGGCCGAGTACTTCCGCGATCAGGAAGGCCAGGACGTTCTGTTCTTCGTCGACAACATCTTCCGCTTCACCCAGGCGGGTTCGGAAGTGTCGGCGCTGCTCGGCCGTATTCCTTCGGCGGTGGGCTATCAGCCGACCCTGTCGACCGACATGGGCAACCTGCAGGAACGCATCACCTCGACCACCAAGGGCTCGATCACCTCGGTGCAGGCCATTTACGTCCCCGCGGACGACTTGACCGACCCTGCACCTGCCACTTCGTTCGCGCACCTTGATGCGACCACCACGCTGAACCGCGCGATTTCGGAGCTGGGCATCTACCCGGCGGTCGACCCGCTCGACTCCACCTCGCGCGTGCTTGAGCCGCGCGTTGTCGGCACCGAGCACTACGAGACCGCCCGCCGCGTTCAGGAAATCCTGCAGAAGTACAAGAGCCTGCAGGACATCATCGCCATTCTCGGCATGGACGAGCTGAGCGAAGAAGATAAGCTGACCGTTGCGCGTGCCCGCAAGATCCAGCGCTTCCTGTCGCAGCCGTTCCACGTGGCCGAGGTGTTCACCAACATCCCCGGCAAGTTCGTGGCGCTCGAAGACACGGTCCGCTCGTTCAAGGCGGTTGTGGACGGCGAATACGACCACCTGCCCGAAGCAGCCTTCTACATGGTCGGCGGCATCGACGAGGCGGTCGAAAAAGCCAAGAAGATGGCGGAAGAGGCCTGAGGCCGATGGCTCTGCATTTCGAACTCGTCACGCCGGAGAAGCTGGTTCGTTCCGAGGAGGTCCACATGGTGGTCGTCCCCGGCAGCGAGGGCGAGTTCGGCGTGCTTGAGGGCCACGCGCCCTTCATGTCCACCATCGCCGATGGCGCGGTGCAGGTCATCAAGACCGCCGGTGCCGCGCCCGAGAGCATCATGGTTCGCGGCGGCTTTGCCGAAGTGGGCGACAACGGCCTGACCGTGCTCGCCGAGCATGTTGAAGACTGATTGCCGGACATATCGAATTGAAAAGGGCGCCCTTCGAGGCGCCCTTTTTGATTCCCGGCAGGCGCGGTTGGCAGGATGAAGACGCGGCCCGGCATCTGCGCCCGCAAACGGCGCTACAAGACCGAACAGGACGCGATTGACGCCGCGCTGCGGGCGGGCATCTCCCTGCGCCCCTATCGCTGCCAGTTATGCCGCGAATGGCATCTCACCAGCCGCACCAAGGGCATGAAGAGCCTGCCGCGCTGATCTCGTCACGACACGAAGACACAGCTTTCCTACAGGCCTGAAGCGGTGGCAGCGCTGAGCCCTCGCCCTGTGGCAAGCATGAGGAGTGCGCGCGTGCAACCCGCCGGAATGACAACTTCACCAACCCGCAGCAAAGCCTTGATCCTAAACCGAAACCCAAACGACAGGCGGATCGCCACGATGTCAACTTCGTCACCTTCGCTGGCGCCGGGTCGGAGCGTGAAAGTCGGGAGGCTTGTCTGCAATCCAGCGCAGGAACCTGGCCACCTCCTCGTCCGCCAGCAATGGCTCGCGCGCGCCGCCAAGCCGCACGAGCTGCGCATTGGTGAAGCGGGCATGGATCATACGGTGGCAAATCGGATGGACCGGAACGGTCGCCTTTCCGCGCTTCGCCTTGGGCACCACATGGTGCTTCTGAACCCGTCGCCCGAGGGGGCGCTGACACAGCCAGCAGGTGGTGAGCGCGTCAAAGAGTTGTTCGTCGGCGGGCATCGCAATCTTAACCAAGCGCCTTCACAAGGCTACAGCAAGCCCGTTTCGCGATGAGAAAGACCTACCCCGTGGCCGACCAGTCAGCACTGCAACGAAGCGGCACCGGTCTGCTGGCGAACCTGCGCGCCAACTGGCCCGGCCTGCTCACGCTGCTGGCCGTCGTCGTGGCAACGCGCGCAATCTGGTTCGGCGATCCGGTGGCGGACTATGACGAGCAGCTCTATTCGTTCATCGGCTGGCGTCTGCAGCTTGGCGAGCTGCCCTATGTCGATTGGTGGGACAGAAAGCCGTTTGGCCTGTTTGCCATTTTCGGCCTCGCCCATGCCCTGTTTGGCCCCGGCCCGATTGCCTTCCAACTCGCCGGCGCGCTCGCCGCCTTTGCCGCAGGCTGGCTCACCTATGCCAATGCCCGGCTGATCGGCGGGCGGTTAGCGGCCACCTTCGCCGGAGCCGTCACGGTGATGCTGCTGGCGGCCTATGGGAGCTATTCGGGGCAGAGCGAGGTGTTCTTCACGCCCCTGCTGCTGGCGATGGTCCGGCTGCTGGCCGAGCGCGACCACCCCGCCTTCACCCGCCGCGCTGCGCTCGCCATGGTGATCGGCGGGCTTGCCTTGCAGGTGAAGTACACCGTGCTCCCGCATTGCCTCGTGCTGGGGCTCTATGCCCTGTGGATCGAGCATAGGCGCGGGGCCGATCTCGTCACCTTGGTGAAACGGGCGCTGCTGTTTGCCGCGCTCGGGCTGCTGCCGACGATCCTGGTGGGGCTGATCTATCTGGCCGCAGGCGGGCTCGACGCGTTTGTGTTCGCCAACTTCGTGAGCTTTTTCGACCGCATTCCGGCCCAGCAGGGGCGCTGGCAAAGCGGCTATCGCATCCTTGCCGGTCCGGTCGTAATCCTTGCGCTGGGCGGGATCTATGCGGCCTTCCGCATGTCTCCCCCGCGCGACTGGGCGGTGTGGCGGCTGTTCGTGCTCTTCTTCCTTGCCGCGATCGGCTCGGTGTTCCTCCCCGGCACGGTTTACGGATACTATTTCGCCGGTTTTGCTGGCCCTGCCGCGCTGCTGGCCGTGCCGCTGTTCGATAGCAGGGCCGTGTTGCGCGTGGTCTTCAGCCTGCTGGTGCTGGCCGCCTTGGCCTTCCTGCTCAACATGCCGGCGCGTTATGAAAGGTCGCTGGACGAGCGGCGCGAGGCCCTGAGCTTTGCCTCCGCGATTGCGCCGCATGTTGATGCCAGGAGCAATTGCCTGTGGCTGTTCGACGGCCCCACCTCGCTCTACCGGATGACCGGCTCCTGCGTGCCGACCCGGTTTGTCTATCCCGACCACCTCAACAATGCGCTCGAAACCGAGGCGCTGGGGGTCGATCAGACCGGCGAAGTCGCCCGAATACTTGCCACTCGGCCCGGTGCCATCGTCACCGCAGGCCGCGCGGTGACCCCGCAGAACAAGCGGGCGACGGCCCTCGTCAAAGCCGCACTCGCAGAAAACTATCGCGCCATCGCCACGGCCAAGATGCACAACCGCACGCTGACGGCATGGGCGCGCAGGAGAGACTAGGTCTGAAGCTCAGCCGGTGTCCGAGTGCGCCCGTCGTGCCAGAGGTAAAGCCCCGAGGCGATAATGATTGCTGCGCCCAGCATCGCGAGCCCGTCGGGAGTATCGCCGAAGAAGATCCATCCCAGCGAAATCGCCGTGAGCAGCTGTCCATAGTTCATCGGCGCGATCGTACCCGCACCGGCGCGTGCCGTGCCCATGTAGATGAGCCACTGTGCCAGCGTCGCCGTAACACCCACCAAGGCGCAGCGCGCCAGCACCGACCAGTCCGGCCAGCTCAGCACAAACGGCTCGGCGCCGGTCAGATTCCCGGTGAATGTCGCGATGATAAGGAAGATCATGGCCGTAACCGACATGTAGTATTGCATCGCCAGCACGCTGGCGCGCCCGTGGACCTTGCGGTTGGCGATGATGGTGACTGCCATGCCGGTCGCCCCCATCAGAGGGAACAGCACCGCCCAGCCCGCGGCCTCGAAATTGGGCCTCAGCACGATGATAACGCCGACAAAGGCCATCGCGCTCGCGATCCAGGTGCTTTTGCGCGCGCGCTCACCGAGGAACACCATGGCCAGCAGCGCGGTGATCACGGGTTGGGTGAAGGTGATGGTGGTCGCCTGGGACAGCGGCATGATCCACACGGCGAAGAACATGCCCACGGCCGAACAGCTGATCGCCAGCCCGCGCACCCATTGCAACTTGTCGCGCGGCAGGGCTAGGGCGCCCAACCCTTCGCTGCGCGCCAGCAGAACGGCCAGCAGCACAGAGCCGACGACGTAACGCGTGGCAGCCATGGCCGGGGCCGGCCAGGCGCCGAACATCCCCTTCACAATCGCATCGCCGATCGACAGCGTGCAGAATCCGGCAAGCGCATAGAGCAGGCCGGCGCGATCCGAATTGTGCATGAAGCCTCCGTCCCCCGCTTATCCCATCGGCCTAGGCGGGCGGCAGCTGCCATGCAATCGCTAGCGCCGCTGGGCAACAATCTTGCACCCTTTCCGCACTAGCTAATTCCTTTGCGAAATCTTTACCAAGATTGCCCAAAAGCTGGGTGGTTTCGTGATCCCGGCCCGCTCTTGACGCGGCCGGACTGGCAAAGAGGGACGGCAATGAGCGCATTCGGACGCAAGAACGGCGTCGGTGGAGCAGGCAACGGAGCGGGGTCACGCCCCAGCTTCGGAGTTGCCAAGCCTATGCGTGGGGGCACTGCCCCCTCGCAAGCCGAGCGCGACGGTGCTTCAGTGTCCGGCGGCGAGCAATTCCCGCCCCTCCCCGGCGGCGGCGTTCCGCCAGAAGCCGAAGCCGACACGTCCGCGAACAATCCGCATGCCGATGCGATGAGCCGCCTTGCCGATCGCGTCAATGCCTCGGGCGAAGCCGGTGTCAGCGAAGTGGGCGGCTTCGAACAGTCAGTTCACAAGATCAAGGAACAGGTGCTTCCGCGCCTGCTCGAACGCGTCGATCCGGAAGCCGCCGCGACCCTCTCCAAGGAAGAGCTGTCGGAAGAATTCCGGCCGATCATCATGGAAGTGCTGGCCGAGCTGCGGATCACGCTCAACCGGCGCGAACAGTTCGCGCTGGAAAAGGTACTGATCGACGAGCTGCTCGGCTTCGGCCCGCTCGAAGAGCTGCTCAACGATCCCGACATCTCGGATATCATGGTCAACGGCCCGCAGCAGACCTACGTCGAGCGCAAGGGCAAACTGCAGCTCGCGCCGATCCAGTTCCGCGACGAGACGCACCTGTTCCAGATCGCCCAGCGCATCGTGAACCAGGTCGGCCGCCGTGTTGACCAGACCACCCCGCTGGCCGACGCTCGCCTCAAGGACGGCTCTCGTGTCAACGTGATCGTGCCGCCGCTCAGCCTCAAGGGCACGGCGATCTCGATTCGTAAGTTTTCCGAAAAGCCGATCACCATCGACATGCTCAAGGGCTTCGGCTCGATGAACGAGAAGATGGCGACCGCGCTCAAGATTGCTGGCGCTTGCCGAATGAACGTCGTCATCTCGGGCGGTACCGGTTCTGGTAAGACGACCATGCTCAACGCGTTGTCGAAGATGATCGATCCGGGCGAACGCGTGCTGACCATCGAGGACGCGGCCGAACTCCGCCTGCAACAGCCGCACTGGCTGCCGCTGGAAACGCGCCCGCCGAACCTCGAAGGCCAGGGCGCCATCACCATTGGCGACCTCGTGAAGAACGCTCTGCGTATGCGTCCGGACCGGATTATCCTGGGCGAAATCCGTGGCTCGGAGTGTTTCGACCTTCTCGCCGCGATGAACACCGGTCACGACGGATCGATGTGTACGCTTCACGCTAACAGCCCGCGCGAATGCCTGGGCCGTATGGAAAACATGATCATGATGGGCGACATCAAGATCCCGAAGGAAGCCATCAGCCGCCAGATCGCCGAATCGGTCGACCTGATCGTGCAGGTGAAGCGCCTGCGCGACGGTTCACGCCGCACCACCAACATCACCGAGGTGATCGGCATGGAAGGCGACGTGATCGTGACCCAGGAGCTGTTCAACTTCGAATATCTCGACGAGGGCGAAGACGGCAAGATCATCGGCGAGTACCGGAGTTCGGGCCTGCGCCCCTACACGCTGGAAAAAGCGCGCCAGTTCGGGTTCGATCAAGCCTATCTCGAGGCCTGCCTCTGACGAGAAGAGGGGGCGACCTGCGACCGCGCCGCCCCCTCCCCTTGCCCTCACCTCAAAACATGTAGGCGAGGCCAAGACCTCCAAAGAACTGGCTCTCGCTACCCTCGGTCTCCACCAGCGGACTATCGGCCGCATTGTCGAGCAGGTGGCCGTAAGAGCCGATCGCCATGACGGCCACGTGATCGCTCACCAAAAAGCGCCCGATCAGCGACGAACGAACCTCATAGAAGCCAGCTTTGCCCTCATACTCGGACAAACCGGAAGCCACGGCCCCCGCCTGATCAATACCGAACTGATAGTCGACGAACTCCTTGCTCGCCCAGCTGCCGTTGACCTGCGCCGTAACCGCGAACCTGCGGCTGACGGGCAGCTCGTATTGCACGGCAATCTCGCCCACGTGGCCGTCGTGGGTATCGCTTACATCGAACAGGATCTTGCTGCTGACCTGCAAGCGATCCTGCGGCGACAGCAAGCCGTTGAACCGGACGCCAATGAACCCGCCCGCCTCGAAGGCATCATCCAGATCCCCCAGCGCCGACACCGCAGCGCTGTCGATGTCCTCGGCCTGACGACCGATGCGATAGTTCACGGAAGGACCGGCGACCAACATGGCGACCGGCGAGACATTAAGTGATGCCCCGCTTCCCTCCGTAACGAAGTAGAAATTCCCGTATTGCAGGTAGGCCCCGCCGAATGGCACTGCGCGATAGTCATCGGACCCCAGATAGTCGGGTGTCGCTGCGGCCATCGCGTAGACCGAACCGTGAATTTGCGGTCCTTCGGCGCCAGCCCGCTCGCCATCTTCGGCAAAGGCAGGCGATGCGGCCCCCAGGCCGATCATGATTGAGAGCAAACCAAACTTGTCATATCTTCGCATGCAGATTTCCCGTCAAAGCGTGCCAGATCCCTCATGGATCGCGCCGCCAGCACTGGCCGCGTGGCGGGAAAAATGCCGTATTCTCCCTCGATTGATACTCGCTTTCGGACCCTCACCATGCCCCTCCCTAACCACCTGAAAGCACGAAAGAATCCACGCCAAACACGCGCGCGGGTGACAATGGATGCGATTCTCGAGGCAACGGCTCACATTGTACTGAGGCACGGCTACGACGGCATGACCACTAATCACGTCGCCGAACGCGCTGGGGTCAGCATCGGCTCGCTTTATCAGTACTTTCCTTCGAAGGAGGCGCTTGTCGCGGCGGTCCTGCAGAAGAATGCTGACGACAACTTTGCGGTCATTGCCAATGCGCTGGAGAAGGCCGCAGGATTGCCGCTTGCCGAGGCGGTTGCAATTGTAGCGGAAGCGATGGCGCAGCTGCATCGCGATAACCTTCCCTGGCACGGCGCAATTGCGGGCTGTTCGGCAAAGATCGACGCGAACGAATGGGAAGCCGAGCTGAACGAACGCATCGAAGCGCTGACCATCGCCTTTCTGGAACGCTACAGCGCCGATCTGCGCCCGGGCATCGATCTCAATGTGGCAGTACTCGTGATCCGAAATATCGGCCATTCCGTGTTCGAGCATGCCGTCCTGAACGATCAGGAGCTGTTTGACGATTCGCGGGTCACAGACGAGATCGCCTCAGCCACACTCGCCTATCTGACCAGCCCATCGCCGCGCGTTTCCTCAGGCGCGCCCTAGGCCCCTTGGGGCAGGCTAGCCCTTCAGCCAGCCGCTGATCCCGATGGCCATCAGCAGCATCCCGACAAACATCGTCAACGCGGCGATATCACGCCAGGGCAGCACACCCACGGCATCGATGTTGCGCCGGTTGCGGCGGCGACGCTCTCCCATGAAGGCGACGAAAGACAACAGCAGCATCGCCGCGCCCGCTATCGCAAACAGCGTCGCATCGCTGGCAAAAACGAGGAACTCGGGCAATTTCATGGGCCGCCATATGGGCATCGCTTGCCACCTGCGCAATCGTCTCTAAGGCAGCCTGATGAGCGACAGCAATCTCGACCGCCCGATGCTGGCTCTGGCCATGCGACTGGCGGGCGTCCTCGGGCTGGCGGTGATGGCAGCGCTTATCAAGCTTGCCTCCGAACGGGGGATACACCTCGCCGAAATCATCTTCTGGCGTCAGCTCGTCTCGATCCCGCTGATCGCAGGCTGGGCGATCTTCGCGGGTGGGTTGCATTTGCTCTCCACCAAGCGCCCCAAGGCTCATCTTGTGCGCGGCCTCTATGGCGTTGCCGGCATGCTGTGCACCTTCGGCGCGGTCATCCTGCTGCCGCTGGCCGAAGCGCAGACGATCAATTTCTCAGCCCCGATCTTTGCCGTGATTCTGTCGATGGTGTTGCTGCGCGAGTCGGTCGGGATATGGCGCTGGTCTGCGGTGCTGGCCGGGTTCGCCGGTATCCTCATTATTGCGCAGCCCGGTGAGGGCGACCTCCCGCTAAAGGGCGCGCTGGTGGCGCTCGGCGGCGCTTTCATGATCGCACTGATCTCGATCCAGATCCGCGATCTCGGCAAGACCGAAAAGCCCTATGTGATCGTGTTCTGGTTCGCAGTGACCAGCGTGGTGTTGTCGGCACCGCTGTTGCCCTTCACCTCGCAGGCGCACGGCTGGCAGGACTGGCTCTTGCTGCTCGGCATCGGGCTTGTTGGCACCTGGGGCCAGATGCTCATCACCATGGCCCTGCGCTATGGCGAGGTCGCGAGCGTAATCGTGATGGACTATTCGGCGATCGTCTGGGCCACGCTGCTGGGCTGGCTGATGTTCTCCAACGTACCGCCGATAGCGACCTTCATCGGCGCGCCGATCGTGATCGCGGCAGGGCTGGTGATCACATGGCGTGAACGGGTTCTGGCGCGCCGCGCCTTTGTCGATCAGCGGCAAGCCACCGGAACTTGAAGCGCGCTCGGCGGTTTCCCCTCCACACCCCAGGCGGCGAACAAAAGCCGTAAGCTAGGGGCTTCAGAGAAGGAAATGCCATGACACGCAAGCTCATCATCGCCGCCGCCACCGCGGCTCTCGCCTTGACCGTCACTGCCTGCAACACCGTCGCCGGCGCTGGCGAAGACCTGCAGTCGGCTTCCGACACCGTCAAAGACGAAATGTAATTGCTAAAGCCAGCAGCTGATATCGGGCCGGGCTAGTCCGCCAAACGGCGATAGACCAGCATGATATTGTTGGCTGGCATCTGATGCCGCGCTGCAAGGGCGAACCCTTCGGCGCGGCATAGGCCATCGAGCCACTCCCGCCGCCGCAAGCCCCACGCGGGGTTTCGCTGCTTCAGGCTCTCATCGAACGCCAGATTTGAGGGCGCGGTCTCCACGTCGTCCTCCAGCCACGGTCCGTAGAGGATCAACGGAGCATTGCCTGCCAGCAGACGCGCCGCACCTGCCACCAGACCCTCGGTCGCTGCTGTCGGGCTGATATGGGCCATGTTCGAACAGTAGATTGCATCGGCGTGGTCCACCGGCCAAGTTGAGGCGCTGGCGTCGAGCCGAACCGGGGACAGGAGGTTGTCGCCCGGATAGTCCTCCCGCCAGGCCGCTATCGAAGCCAGAGCGCCGGGATCGGGATCGCTCGGTTGCCAGGATATTTGCGGGAAGAGACCGGCGAAATGGACCCCATGCTCGCCGGTCCCGCTCGCCACTTCGAGCACCACGCCGGACGCGGGCAGTTCGACGGCCAGCACCTCGGCAATCGGCGCGCGGTTACGCGCTGCGGCATAGGCTTCGCGTTTCATTCGGGCCTCGCTTGGGAAAAGCTGCGCGCAAGGCGCTGGATCGCATCATGGTCGTGTTCGAACGTTCCGCGCGCCGGATTGCGCGTGGCTTGCAGCAAGGCAGCGGCCACGTCGCGCGCAAGGACGGAACGATAGCGCCGCTTGGAACCTTGGAGGAACAGGTCGGCCACCGGTGCGAGCACCTGCCCGATGCCTTCTAGCACACGCCGCTCGCCTTCCCGCTGGCCGCGCAGCAAGCCGGGCCGGACAATATCGAGCCGCTTGAAGCCAAGCTTCCGCAGGCCCTGCTCGGCCTCGCCCTTCACCTTGAGATAGTGCGATTTTGCATGAGGATCGGCCCCCACCGACGACAGATGCACAAACTGCCGTGCGCCCGCGCGCAGAGCCGCTTCGGCCACCGTCAGCACCAGCGTGCAATCAACCTCGCGCAGCCCCTCTTGCCCCGATTTCGCCTGCGTCGTTCCGAGCGCGCAGATCACCGCATCAGGCGCAATCGTGGCGATGGCTTGCGGCCAGTCGGCGACGGGCGCGAGCATCATCTCCATGCGCCCGCCACGCGGCAGAGGAACTTCACGCCGCGCCAGACCGAGCAACGACAGGCCGGGCACATCGCGCCCCTGAGCGATAACCTCGCGACCCACCAACCCGGTCGCGCCGACCAATAGGACGCGGAGGGGATCAGACATTGGTCAGCCTTGCCGGCACGTCACCGAAGATGCGGCGGTATTGCTCGATGGCATAGCGGTCGGTCATTCCTGCGAGGAAATCGGCAATATGCCTAGCCCTCTGAGGTTCTTGCGACGGCAGGCTGTCAGTCCAGCTTGCGGGCATCAACGCCGGGTCCTGATCGTAAGCGGCATAGAGCTTTGCGAGTACCTCACGGGCTCGCTTGGCGGTGCGGAGCTGCTCCTCGTGGTAGTAGAGCCGCTCGTACATGAACTTCTTCAGCCGCCGCTCACGCGCCTGCATCTCGGGCGAGAAAGCCGCGATGGGCCGTCCGGCAGCGCGGATCTCGTCGGCGCTGGCGATCCCTGCGAGATTGGCCCGCGTGGTTTCGAGCAGGTCGTTCACCATCAGTCCGATCTGGCTGCGCACCAGTTCGCGCAGCAACTGCTTTTCGTCGGCAGAGGGAAAGCGCCGCTCGATGGCGCGGAAGTGGTCGGCGATGAAGTCGAGCGTCAGCAGGTCGTCGAGTTTGAGGAACCCGGCGCGATAACCGTCGTCGATATCGTGGTTGTCGTAGGCGATATCGTCGGCCAGCGCCGCCACCTGCGCCTCGAGCGAAGGCCACTGGTCAAGATCAAGCGGAAAGGCCGCGTCCAGCTCCTGCAAGGCCCAGCGCGGCTGTGTCACCGGGCCATTGTGCTTGGCGATGCCCTCAAGCAGTTCCCACGAAAGGTTCAGCCCCGCAAACCCGCAATAGGGGCTGTCGAGCCGCATCAGCACGCGCAGGGCATGTTCGTTGTGGTCAAAACCCCCGCGCGGTTCGAGCGCCGCATCAAGCGCCTCCTCCCCCGAATGGCCGAACGGCGGATGGCCAAGATCGTGCGCGAGACACAAGGCCTCGGTCAGATCCTCGTCCAGCCCGAGCTGGCGCGCCACCACGCGGCCGATCTGCGCCACTTCGAGGCTGTGGGTGAGGCGCACGCGGTAATGGTCGCCATCGGGGGCGACGAACACCTGCGTCTTGCCCGCCAGACGGCGAAAGGCGATCGAGTGGATGATGCGGTCGCGGTCGCGCTGGAACACGCTGCGCGGTCCGCGCGCACCATCGCCTTCCTGAGCAAATTCGCGCCCGCGCGAGGCGGCAGGATCGGCGGCATAGGGGGCAAGAGGCATGGCCCTTGCGCTAGTGCGCGCGCCCTGCCCCCGCAACCGGAACACTTGGTGAACCTCGCCATGCCGTGGCACTCACGCGCTGATTATCCCCCAGCGCCGCCGCCCCTTAGTCGTCGAGCGCCTTGTTGATTTCCTCGACCATCTTCTTGGCGTCGGACAGCAGCATCATGGTCTGGTCCATGTAGAACACGTCGTTGTCGACGCCGGCATAGCCCACGCCGCCCATCGAGCGCTTGATGAAGAACACCTGCCGCGCCTTGTCGACATCGAACACCGGCATCCCGTAGATCGGCGAGGACTTGTCGGTCTTGGCCGCCGGGTTCACCACATCGTTCGCGCCGATGATGAAGGCAACATCGCACTGGGCGAACTCGGAGTTGATGTCCTCCAGTTCGAACACCTTGTCATAGTCGACGCTGGCTTCGGCCAGCAGCACGTTCATGTGCCCCGGCATCCGCCCTGCCACCGGGTGGATGGCGAACTTCACCTCGACGCCTTGCTCTTCCAAGAGATCGGTCATCTCGCGCAGGGCGTGCTGCGCCTGCGCCACGGCCATGCCGTAGCCCGGAATGACGATGACCTTCTCGGCCTGCTTGAGCATGAAGGCGGCATCGTCGGCGCTGCCCTGCTTGTAGGGCCGCTGCTCGCGGGCCTCGCCTGCGGGGCCGCCGCTTTCCGCGCCAAATCCGCCCGCGATCACGGCAAGGAACTGGCGGTTCATCGCCCGGCACATGATGTAGCTCAGGATCGCGCCCGATGCGCCGACCAGCGCGCCGGTGATGATCATAGCGGTGTTGTGCAGGGTGAAGCCCATCGCCGCAGCCGCCCAGCCCGAATACGAGTTGAGCATCGAGACCACGACCGGCATGTCCGCCCCGCCGATTGGGATGATCAGCAGGAAGCCGATCACGAAGGCGAGCACGGTCAGCGCGACGATCAGCGGCATTGTCGCACCCGGTGCCGCCACGGCGAACATCACGGTGAGCACAAGGATCGCGACAAGCGTGCCGAGATTGATCACGTGCCGCGCCGGCAACATGATCGGCGCGCCCTTCATCCGGCCCGAAAGCTTGGCAAAGGCGATGACCGAACCCGAGAAGGTGATCGCACCGATGGCAATGCCGAGCGCCATTTCGATCTTGCTGACCGTGTTGATTCCGCCGTCCGCATCGAGAATGCCGAAGGCCGCCGGGCTCAGATACGCCGCCCAGCCGACAAGCACGGCAGCAAGGCCGACCAACGAGTGAAAGGCCGCAACCAGTTCGGGCATGGCCGTCATGGCGATGCGCCGGGCGATGGTCACGCCGATGATGCCGCCGATTACGATGGCGACAGCGATCTCGATAATGTTGGCGATCTCGTGAGTGATCAGTGTGGTGATGACGGCAATGGCCATCCCGACCATGCCAAATCGGTTGCCCTTGCGGCTCGTTTCAGGGCTGGAAAGCCCGCGCAGCGCGAGGATGAAGAACACGCCCGCCACCAGATAGGCGAAAGCAACCCAGGGGTTTACCGCGTGCGCAAGGTCTGCCGCACCGGCTGCGAGGAAGGAGGAAGCCATCACTTCTTCTCCTTCTTCTTGTACATCGCCAGCATGCGCTCAGTGACGGCAAAGCCGCCGAAGATGTTGACGCTTGCCAGAACCACACCAAGCAGGCCGAGCCACTTGGCCGCCGGGCTTTCCGCCTCGGCCGCCGCGATCAGCGCGCCGACGATGATGACCGAGGAAATCGCGTTGGTCACCGCCATCAGCGGCGTGTGCAGCGCCGGGGTGACCGACCACACCACGTAATAGCCCACGAAGCAGGCCATCACGAAGATGCTCAAAATGCTTATGAAGTCCATTTCGTGCCTATCCCCTCACTGGCCATCGGCCATCATCACAGCAATTTCGACAGCGCCATCGCCGCAAGAACGACGAGCGCCGCTATCGCGGCCATTCGGCCCGTCATTCCGGCGCGACGCCAGATGGTGTTTTCACCTTCCATGCCAAGCGCTGGCGCATCCTCGGCAGGCGGCGCGGTAAACCACGCCCCGAGCAAACCTCCGCGCCCTTCAACCATGGCCACCTCTACCATGGGCACCGCGCCGATCTGCGCCAGCTTGGCGAAGGCTTCCTCGCCCCGGCGGATGGCATAGGGCGTATCGAGCGCCCGGTCTTCGAACAACAGCAGCTTCTTGCCCTCGCGCGGAATCAGCCAGTAAGTGCGCTGCACCATGGCCATTAGTTGCGAACGATAGCCTTCGAGCCGCGTCTCCAGCCGCTCCACCGCCGCCCAGGCATAGTGCCCCTCGGCAGCAGGCGGGCGGTGAATCAAGGAACGGTCACGCGGGAGGTGGTAAGCGATCCCTGTCGCATCAGCCGCCACCCAGCCCTTCCAGAACCCGCGTGCATTGCGCCAGACCGCACGCGCGAGCCCGGCGCACAGCAGGAACAGCGCGAAGAGCACGGCAAAGGTCACAATCCGGGCCGTCACGCTCATCTCGGTGAACGGCGTGACCAACACGCACAGCAGCAACCCCAGTGCCATCAGCGCCAGCACAATGGAGAAGCCACCGGAGAACACCGCGCGCGGCATATCGCTGCGCCACACGATCGTTTCATCCTGCGGCCTGTCAGCCTCCAGCACTCCCGCAGCGGGCCATGGCGACGGGCGCGCCTCGCTCACCCCTTCAGCCTCTCGCTCACCACTTGGCCGCCGCGCGTCAGCCGCACGGCATCGCCGATTTCCTCGTCAAGCACCGGCTTTCCGGCTTCCTTGTCCCAGAAGGCACTGAGGAAATTGAACAGGTTGCGCGCATAGAGTGCCGAGGCATCCGCCGCGAGGTGCGCGGGGGTGTTCGAATAGCCCATGATGAAGACGCCGTGCTTCTCCACCACCTGATCAGGCACCGAGCCTTCCACATTCCCGCCCTGCGCCACGGCGAGGTCGAAGATCACGCTGCCCGGCTTCATCGTGGCGATCTGTGCATCGGAAATCAGGCGCGGTGCGGCCCGCCCCGGAATAAGCGCGGTGGTGATAACGATATCCTGTTTGGCGATATGGCTGGACACCAGTTCGGCCTGGGCCTTCTGGTATTCCTCGCTCATCTCGGTGGCATAGCCGCCCGAGCCCTCGCCCTCGATCCCAGCGACACTTTCGACGAAGATCGGCTTGGCACCGAGCGAAAGGATCTGCTCTTTCGTTGCCGAGCGCACATCGGTCGCGGAAACCTGCGCCCCGAGCCGGCGCGCCGTGGCAATGGCCTGAAGGCCCGCCACACCCACGCCCATAACGAAACACTTGGCTGCACTCACAGTGCCCGCCGCAGTCATCATCATCGGGAAGGCGCGGCCATATTGGTTGGCTGCCGCCAACACGGCCTTGTATCCGGCGAGGTTCGACTGGCTGGAAAGCACGTCCATGCTCTGGGCGCGGGTGATGCGCGGCATGAACTCCATCGCCAATGCCTCGAAGCCGCCCTTGGCATAGGCTTCGACGAGTTCCTTCTGCGAAAACGGATCGAACACCGCGGCGACCCAAGCCCCCGGCTTCGCGCCAGTCAGCGCCATCACGTCCGGGGCCTGCACCCCGAGCACGATATCGGCCCCGGCCACGGCATCGGCAGCAGGCACCACTTCGGCACCGGCCTCCCGATAGGCCGAATCAGCGATGGAGGCGGAAGCACCTGCCCCCTCCTCCACTGCCATTGTTGCGCCCAGTGCAGTGAATTTTTTCACCGTCTCGGGCGAGGCGGCCACTCGGGTTTCTCCGACGGCCTGCTCTTTCAGTACCGCGATCCGCATCCTCTCCACGCAGACCGGATCAGGAAATCAGTATGACGACAAGCGCCACCAACGCCGCGATCAGCGGCACCGTCCACTTCAGCGTGCCGATAAAGCCAGCATAAGTTTCGCGCGCATCGTTCATGTCTTGTTGTTGAGCCATCACTACTCTCGTCTCTTCATGGAGGAATATGTTGCAACCCTTGCTCTATCTCCGCACGGCGCGGTGCTCAAGCTCTGCTTAAGTCCCTTTTTACCAACGATGGTTAAAAGCAGCTCTCGCAATGGCCCAGTGCGGGCGAGGACAGTAGGAAACCATGGCCGAGCCTGAACAGCGCCTTTTGATGCTGATAGACGACGAGCCGGCGCAAAGCCGCCTCATAACGGCGCTTGCCGCGCGCGAAGGCTGGCGTACGCTGGTCGTGAACGATGCCGAAAAGGCCATCGCCACGCTCGGCACGCGCGAGGGGATGCAGCTTTCTGCCATCATCCTCGATCAGTGGGTTCCCGGCGACGATGCCTGCGAACTGATCGCCGAACTGAAGAAGCGCCGTCCGGCCCTTCCGATTCTCATGCTGACTTCCAGCACCTCGCCGCTGCTCGCGGTCGAAGCGATGCGCGCGGGGGCCACCGATTACCTGGTGAAACCCGTCGCCCCTGATCGGATGATGCAGGCGCTGCGCAATTCCACCCATTCGGAAGACACGAGCGACGAACTCACCCCGCTCACCGAGAAGATGCCCGATGACCTCGATTTCGACGCGATGGTCGGCACGGCATCGACTTTCCGCGACGCCCTGGCCAAGGCGGCCAAGGCGGCGCGCGGGCACGGAGCGGTGCTGATCGAAGGCGAGAGCGGGACCGGCAAGGAAATGCTGGTGCGCGCCATGCACGGCGCCAGCCCGCGCGCGAAGACAGCGTTCCGCATGTTCAACATTGGGGGTGTCTCGACAAACAGCCTCGAATCGCTCCTGTTTGGCCATGAAAAGGGCGCCTTTCCCGGCGCCTTCGACAAACAGGTCGGCGCCTTGCAGAACTGTGACGGCGGCACGCTGGTCCTCGACGAAGTGGATCGCCTCCCGCTCGACCTGCAAGATCGGCTGATCGAGGTGATGACCAACAACTCGGTCCGCCCGATCGGAGCCACGTTCTCCTACAAGATCGACGTGCGGATCATCTCGGCCAGCAACCTCCCGCTGGCAGACCTCGCCGATGCTGGTCACTTCCGGCAGGAGCTGCTCGAACTGATCTCGCGCACGACCATTCACCTGCCGCCCTTGCGCGAACGCAACCGCGATATCGGCGCGCTGACCCGCTATTTCCTGCACCGGATCGGCCAGCTTCCCGGTTTGCGGCCGCTTGGCATCACCTCCGATGCGCTGCGCCTGTTCGGCGCCTTCGACTGGCCCGGCAACGTCCGCCAGCTGCAGACCGTGCTGTTCCGCGCCGCCGTCTTCTGCGAGGGCGATGCGCTGACCGCCGAGGACTTCCCGCAACTGCGCGAGCTGGTCGGCCAGATCGAACCGGTCAAGCGCGGCCCCATGCGCGATAGCGCGGGCGTGATGCTCTACACCGAAGACGGCAACCTGCGCCCGCTCGAAGAGATCGAAGCCGACGTGATCCGCCTCGCCATCGGCCACTATCGCGGCCGCATGACCGAAGTGGCCCGCCGCCTCGGGATCGGGCGCTCGACCCTCTACCGCAAGCTGAGCGACCTCGGGATCGACAACGCGGCCTGACAGGTTTTGCGAAAGCCCATCCGGGCTTTCATCCTCGGTGCTGCTCCCTCCCCCCGGATCAAGTCCGGGGTCCGGGGCACCTGCGGGCGGGCGCTTGCCCTTGCGGACCCTGCGGGTCCGATTGCTGCTCAGGCGGCCAGTCCGGCAAAGTCGGTCAGCGCGGCATCGCGCAGGCCCCGCCACACATTGCGCGCCTGCACCGTTTCGAACACGTCATGCACGCGCAGCAGGTGATAGCCCGCGTCCATCCCCAATTGCGCCAGCGTTAGCGAGCCACCGAGCCGCTGATGCGCGGCGGCCTCGTTGCTGAGCGCGCCGATCATGCGCTTGCGGCTCGCCCCCAGCAGCAGCGGCTGGCCCAGCGCATGGAACAGCGGCAGCGCATTGAGCAGCGCCAGATTGTCCGCCAGCGACTTCCCGAAGCCGACCCCAGGATCGAGCACGATCTTCTCACGCGCAATCCCCGCCGCCAGCGCCGCATCGCGCCGCTCTTTCAGCCAGTCGAACACGTCGAACGCAACGGCTGTGTAGTGGCCATCCTTGTGCAGACCCTCAGCCGCTTCAACGCTGGCGCCGGGCGCGTGCATCAGGATCAACGGAGCCTTGCTGGCAGCCGCATAGTCGAGGCTGCGCGGATCGTGGCGCAGGGCCGATACGTCGTTGATCACATGCGCGCCCGCCGCCAGCGCCGCTTCCATCACCGCCGGCCTGCGGGTGTCGATACTCACCGCCGCGCCCATCGCGGCGCACACCTCGATGGCGGGCACCACGCGCTTGATCTCGTCGCCTTCCCACACGGTGGCAGCGCCCGGACGGGTGCTCTCGCCGCCCACGTCGAGGATGGCTGCGCCCGCCTCGTGCATGGCGGCGGCCTGCGTGCGCATGGCCTCGGGATCGTCCATGAACTGGCCGCCGTCGGAGAAGCTGTCGGGCGTGACATTGAGGATGCCCATCACCTGCGGCTGGTCGAGCCGGATGGTGCGCGCGCCGCATTGCAAGGGTTCGTGGACACGCTGGAGGTCCGCCCACTGCGCCGCGCCTTCGCCTGCGAGGTCGGCAGGCAAGTCGGCAAGCGCGCCGTTCATGCCCTCGCGGGTGACGATCGCGCGCGAGACCACCGCCCCGCCCGACCTCACAATCAGTGCAAACTCCCGCGCATAGACCATTGATCCACCGAGCCGAATTGTATCACCCTCGACCGCCTGCGGGCCGCTTACAGTGGTCAATGGCTGGATGTAGACGGTGTGGTTCATCGTTCAGCTTTCTGCGGCTTTTCCTGCAGGGGTGTTACAGGTGTGACAGTGTCCAAAGGAAGAAAACCCTTCGCCCCTTCTCATGCACAGTTGCGGTCGATCCGGCTGCGGATCGCGCGCGGTTCAAGCACAGGTCGCAGGGCGTAGGAAAGCAGGTTTGGGTTGGGTCGACAGTTGAGCGGACGCAGGAGACACATTTTGCGCATATCACTAGCTTCGCTGCCGACAGGTGCAGGCTGCGCCAGCTTGGGAATAGCCGAACCGGGATGCAAAGCCGACATCAGGGCGAGCGCGGCCGCGTTTGCATTGAAATTCGTCCTGCGAGCTTTCGCCAGCTCCGCCCTCGAGGAGAGCCTTATTCAGCGCTCATCGGGCTATGCTCAGCTTTTTCACAATTGAACATTCGCCGCTAGCCGGCTGCACGGTCCACGGCCCTTGGCTACGATCCTTGTTGCACAGCTTCCTGCATGGCTTCGCTCAGCACACAATAGTGCCAATCGTCATCTGCGGGTGTTCGGTTGCCTTGCGCATCGGCTTCGCAACTGGCGGGAATGGCGAGCGCATATTCTTCCAACGGATCGCTGGTGAGATCGTAGAACTGGCAGTTTTCCGCCCCGGTTCCTCCAATGCAGACCAGCTTGTGCGTCTTGTTGCGCACGCCGGCATGCAGAGTGCCCTTGGTCATAAGGTTGACCGTTTCGGTTACCAGCGTGTCGTGCAACGGATCGCGCACCGTATCAGCCTCGCCGAACAGGATCGGGGAAAGCGACACCGAATCGATACTGACCAGCCCTTCGCCCGAGGCATCGGGAACCATCTCCGGCGAGCTTACGCCAGCCAGCCCCAGAATGGTCGAGAACAGGTCAAAGGCATGAACGAACTCGTCGCTGCTCGATCCGGCCGCGACGCCCGGCCCGCGCACCGCCATACCGACGCGCAATCCGCTTTCATAAGCAGTTCCCTTCCCGCGCCCGCTGCGGGTGATGTACATGTTGTCGATGAAATCGAGCCCGGGGCGACCATACATCGGCGTGCCATTGTCCGAGATCACGATGACATAGGTGTTGGGATCGAGGTTATCGACCGCTTCGATCACCTTGCCAATAACCGTATCCATCGAATTGGTCATGGCGCGAGCCATCTGTTCGCCCGTGCAGTTACCGGGATCGGCGGTACCGAAGTGGCCTCCGCAAGCCTCCATCTCGGCGCGTGTGGCTTCGTCAAGCGTATTGGCATCGGGCACGATCATCTGCGTCGGGTCAGAACTGATCGTGGCATGCGCAAGATTGAAGGCGAGCCAGGTGAACCATGGCCGCTCAGGCTGAGCCGTTTCCTGTGCAGTGATCCAGTCGATCGTATCAGCCGCCTTCACGATCGGAGCATAGGTTGTGGCGGGAATGCCCGGCAGCGAGCGCTCGGGCGCCGGGACTGTCAGCCACTCGTCCGGCCCGGTCGTCTCGTCCTGTATCTCGTAGTCGTATGACCAGTAGGTGAGCGGCGCTGCGTGAAGGTTGCCGCGGAAAATGTCGAACCCGGCCTGGAACGGCTTCATGCCCGGATAGTCGACCGGGGCCCCGGGCAGACCCGCCATGTGCCACTTGCCGAACACCCCTGTCGCATAGCCATTGTCTTTCAGCAGGCTGACGAAGGAGGTGTGGTGGGTGGCCAGCGCATCGGCATAGGTGCGCACGTGCATCTTCGGGGTGGAAAGGCCGGTGAGGATGGCCGCGCGGGTTGGCGAACAGAACGGCTCAGCCCAGGCATTGGTGAACACCATCCCCTGGGTAGCAAAGGAGTCCAGCACCGGGGTAGATGCCGGATGCCCGGCGATCTTGCCATAGTCCGGGTGGTCGAGACCTTCCGGCCCATATTGGCGGCTCAGGGATTCGATCAGGCCCGGATACATGCCGGTAGTCAGGTCGAGCCCGACGTCATCGAGAATGATGAGCATTACGTTGGGCACAGCGGCCCCCGGCTCGGCAGCACCAGAAGGATTGCCTGCAGACAACGCTGCTTGCTCCGCCTCGACCGAAGCATCTGCTGTGCGAACCGGCTGGGCCTGAGCAGGCATCGAAACGAGCGCCCCGCCGAGGGCCAACAGCGTCCCTGCCAGCAGCAGAGGTTTGCTGATCTTGGTCATTCTCTCTCCCATGAGCGGTTGGCCGCTCCAAGTTTCATACACATCACGGGTTAAATGGCTCTGGCAAAGGCTGCAAGACCATAACACTCGTTAGAATTGTCGGGGGCTTCTTGACCGGCCACCGTGCAGTGTTCTTGTGCTTACCCTTCACAAACCGAACCGTAGCTCTCCTGCCCGAGACAGTCCGATCAATCCTCCACGCTCAGCAAGTAGAGCTGCCGCGCCGCATCAATTGGCTTGATCTCGCCGTCGCGCTCATAATGCCAGAAGGTCCACCCATTGCAGCTCGGCGCGCCTTGCAGCGTCTTGCCGACGTGGTGGATCGAGCCGCTTTCCTTCTCGCAGACAATCGAGCCATCGGCCCGCACCTGCGCGCTCCAGCGGCGCTTCTTGTCGAACACCTGCGTGCCCGCCGGAAGCAGCCCGGACTCGACCACCGCGCCAAAGGCCACGCGCGGCTGGCTGCGCGCGCTCTGCATCGTGGTGAGCGAACTTTCGTCGAGCGGCAGTTCCTTGGCGATCCGCGCCGTCGCCACCTTGCGGTAAGCCGGTTCGCGCTCGCAGCCGATCCACTCGCGGCCCAGACGCTTCGCCACCGCGCCGGTGGTGCCGGTGCCGAAGAACGGGTCAAGCACGACGTCGCCCTTCTCGGTCGTGGCGAGGAGCACACGGTAAAGCAGGCTTTCGGGCTTCTGCGTCGGGTGCGCCTTGTGGCCGTCGTCGCCCTTCAGCCGCTCGCCGCCCGAGCAGATCGGCAGCACCCAATCGCTGCGCATCTGCAATTCGTCATTCAGCGTCTTCATCGCGCGATAGTTGAAGTGATAGCGCGCCTTTTCACCCTGGCTCGCCCACAGCAGCGTCTCGTGCGCGTTGGTGAAGCGGGTGCCGCGGAAGTTCGGCATCGGGTTCGACTTGCGCCACACGATGTCGTTGAGCAGCCAGAACCCCAGGTCCTGCATGATCGCGCCGACGCGGTAGATATTGTGGTAGGAACCGATCACCCACAGCCCGCCATCGGGCTTGAGAATACGTCTGCACTCGGTCAGCCAAGCCTTGGTGAACGCGTCATAGGCGGCGAAGCTGTCGAACCGGTCCCAATCGTCGGTCACGGCATCGACATGGCTGCCATCGGGGCGGTTAAGATCGCCGCCGAGCTGAAGGTTGTAAGGCGGATCGGCAAAGACCAGGTCGATGCTCGCATCGGGCAGCTTGCGCATCTCGGACACGCAGTCGCCTGCGAGGATCTGCCCCAACGGCAGCTCGACCTTCGGCGCAGTTTTTACCCGTGCCGGGCGCGGTGCCCGGATTTTCGTCAATTCACCCATGAACAATCAGTCCCTCGCTTATCCACAGGCTTGTGAATCGTCGCGACTCGCCCGTCAAGGCGGCGAGCGAGCGGCAAAACCCCAAAATGAGGTGTGCGACTCGGGTGAACGAAAGGGGAATGACACCAGATGTTGAGTCCCGCGAGTCACGCGAGACTCAGCATCGTGGGGTGTGGCCGAGGGGACTCGCGCGGCCACAATCGAACGAAATTTATTTTCGCGCAGGCGTTAGAGCGCGAAAACCAGCCCCGTGTTGGCGGCAAAGGCAGCCAGCAGCAGCACGCCCAGCCCTCGGCCCAGGCGCCGGGCATAGCGGCACAGGCCCAGCACCAGCAGCGCGCTTGCCACCAGCACCGGCCATTCGATGTCGACCAGTTCGAACGGGATCGGCTGCGGAGCGATGGTCATGGTCACGCCGCCGATCAGCAGCAAGTTGAACAGGTTCGAACCGACCACATTGCCAATCGCCAGCTCGCTGCGCCCGCGCAGCGCGGCAGCAGCCGTGGCAGCGAGTTCGGGCAGCGAGGTGCCAATGGCCACGATGGTGAGCCCGATCGCCGTCTGCGAGACACCGGCCATCTGCGCCAGCTCGATCGCGCCGTTGACCAGCAGATCACCGCCGCCAACCAGCGCGGCAAGACCGCCGCCGAACTGCAGCAGCGCCAGCCACCAGACCGGGCTGCCCTCATCATGATCGTCTTCGTCGTCCGTCTCGGGCAGCTGCCGCAACCGCCACACGATATAGACCATCAATGCCGCCAGCAGCGCCATCCCGAGCACGGGCGAAGCCCATTGCGCATAGGTCGCGAGCCAAAGGAACAGCGCTGCCACGAGGCCGATCAGGGCATCACGCTTGCCGACACCGCGCAGCGCGATCGGCGCGATAAGCGCCGCAGCACCAAGGATCAGCAGCGAGTTGGCGATGTTCGAGCCGACGATATTGCCCCAGGCGATTCCCGGCGCGCCGAGCATGGCGGCCTGCACGCTGGCCACCAGTTCCGGCATCGAGGTGGCCGCGCCCACCACCACCAGCCCTGTCACCAGCGGCGAGATTCCCAACATTCGGGAAATGCCCACGGCGCCGCGCACCAGCAGTTCGCCGCCCAGCGCAAGGGCAACAAGGCCGCCAAGAACGGCAAGAATGGAAAGGATCATCTGGTCAGGCTTCCTGCAGGGGCATTTCGAGCTGGGCTACGGGGGCAAAGCTGCGGCGGTGTAACGGACTTGGCCCATGAATGCGCAGCGCTTCGCTGTGTTCCTTCGTGCCATAGCCCTTGTTGCGCTCCCACCCATAGTGCGGATGGGCCTCGGCCGCTTCGCACATGAGCCGGTCGCGGTATTCCTTGGCGAGGATCGAGGCCGCGCCGATGGCCGGCTCGCTGGCATCGCCCCCCACGATGGCACGGGCCGGCCAGCGCCAGCTCTCGGTGCGTCCAGCGGGCGTCAGGTTGCCGTCGATCAGCGCCTCGGCAGGGTCCGCGCCCAGCACCGCGCATAGCCGCTCCATCGCCTGCGCCATGGCGAGCATGGTGGCGGCGAAGATGTTGATCCGGTCGATCGTCGCGGCATCGACCACGCCAATCCCGAAAGCGCAGGTCTGGCGGATGACCGGCTCGAGCTGAGCCCGGCGACGCGCGGTGAGCTTCTTGGAATCGCCCAGCCCCTCAGGAGCAGGCTTGCACAGCACCACGGCAGCCGCCACAACTGGCCCAGCCAGCGGGCCTCGTCCAGCCTCGTCGATGCCGGCAATGCAGCCGGGCGTGGCGAACGGGCGTTCGAAGCCGGATAAGGGAGTGCCGGAAATCATGCGCAAGTCGATCCTTTCCACCCCATTGTTCACCGTGTCACTCGTCCTCGCAAGCTGCGGCGGCCTTGGCGCCGGGGATAGCACGGCGCAGGAACCCGTCCCGCTTTCCGCAGGCGAACCAGTCGCGCTTGAGGATGGCGCCCCCTTCGCCGTCACCAGCCACGGCACCTTTGCCGAGCCCTGGGCGATTGCCGAGGAACCGGGCACCGGCAAGTTCCTGATCACCGAGAAGGCAGGCACGGCCAAGCTCTTCAACCCCGCCGATGGCACCGTGCTGGAGGTGACCAGCGGCCTGCCCGAAGTTGCCTATGGCGGACAAGGCGGCCTTGGCGATGTCGCCTTCGCGCCCGACTATGCCGACAGCGGCACGGTCTACCTCAGCTGGGCCAAGGCGGATGAAGGCGCTGCCCGCCGCGCCGCGCTCGGCCGGGGCAAGCTGGTGTGCGACACCGATAGCTGCGCCATCGAGGGTTTCACACAGATCTGGCAACAGAGCATTCCCATCGAGAGCAACGGCCATTTCAGCCACAAGATCGCCTTCTCGCCCGACGGCCAGCACCTGTTCCTCTCCAGCGGCGACCGCCAGCAGCAAGACCCGGCACAAGACCGCAGCAACAACCTCGGCGCGGTGCTGCGCCTGAACCTCGACGGCACGCCCGCAGCCGGCAACCCCTTCGCCGATGAAGGCAGCCCGACCGACCAGATCTGGACCTACGGCCAGCGCAACATCCTCGGCCTCAAGTTCGATAGTGCAGGCAACCTGTGGGAGCTGGAACACGGGCCCCGAGGCGGCGACGAGCTGAACCTCATCGCCCGAGGCGCGAACTATGGCTGGCCGACACGCTCGAACGGCGTGAATTACAGCGGCGATGACATCCCCGACCACACGGCGGACGACGGCTTCACCAAGCCCGCGCTGTTCTGGACCCCGGTGATCGCTCCGGGCGACATGATCGTCTATTCAGGCGACATGTTTGCAGACTGGCAGGACCAGATCCTGATCGCCAATCTCGGCACCACCAGCATCGCGCGTATCGCACTCGACCCTGCGAACGCCTCCGCCACCGAGGAGGCACGCTATGCTTTCCCCGAGCGGCTGCGCGACATTGTCGAGGCGAGCGACGGGGCCATCTGGGTGATCGAGGATGGCGACAACGGACGGCTGCTGCGCCTCACACCGGCGCCCTGAGACACACAATTCGATTGCAGGCGGCCCCGTGCGACCCTAAGCGCGCGCGTCTTATGGCCGATTCTCTCGCCCCCACCACGCTGGTGCCGCTGAGCGCCGTCGATCCCACGCTGATCGAGCAACTGCTTGATCGCGCGTTCGGGCCCGACCGCCATGAGCGAACGGCCTACAAAGTGCGCGAGGGCACCGACTGGCTCCCTGCGCTGAGCTTCGCGGCCATCGACGAGCAGGACATGCTGGTCGGCTCGATCCAGGTGTTTCCGGTCGCGCTCACCGACGAGGCAGGCCGCCGTCACCCGATGCTTATGGTCGGCCCGGTCGCCGTCGTGCCCGAGCGGCAGAGCGAAGGTTTTGGCACCACGCTGATGATGGCCATGGCCTCCAGCCTCGATCCCGCCGCCGCGCTGCCGCAGGTATTGATCGGCGATGCGCCCTACTATGGCCGCTTCGGCTTCCTCGCCACGCCGACGCAGGGCTGGACCCTGCCCGGGCCTTACGACAAGGCTCGCCTGCTGGTGCGCGCGCCCAATGTGGCCGTACTACCGGAAAAGGGCACGCTGGGGCCTTGGATCGGCTGACGCTCTCTGGCATCGCTGCCCGCACAGCCATGCCATACGAAGCCCCGCCCGACCTTGCCGCCCTCTCGCTTGAGCAGATCGCTCAGGCGGTCGAACAGCGGCGCCTGCCGCCGGTGGAACGCTGGAGCCCGAGCGAGGAAATCGACAGCCTGATGCGGATCGCCGCCGACGGCACCTGGTTTCACAATGATAGCCCGATCAATCGCCCCGCGATGGTGCGCGCCTTTTCCTCGCTGCTGGTGAAGGACGATGGCGGTCAGCACTGGCTGATGACCCCGCAATGCCGGCAAGCGATCGCGGTCGACGATGCGGCCTTTATCGCGGTCGACATGAAGGTGGAGGACGGCGCGCTGGCCTTCCGCCTCAACACCGACGAACTGGTCATCGCCGGGCCGGATCACCCCTTACGCGCAGAGGGCGATCCCGATTGTCCGGCAATCTATCTCGGCGTGCGCCACGGCACCGAGGCACGGCTTGACCGCGCAACGTGGATGCAGCTGGCCGAGCACGCTCTGAACGGAGGCGGCGAGGAACTGACCATCACCAGTGCAGGCGCAACTTTCTCGCTGGTGCCACGATGAGCGCGTTGTTCGACCGCCTCACGCGTGTGTTCGCCGAGAGCCGCGATGTCGGCCTTGCAGGCCTGCGCGATGATAGCGACGTGACAAGCGGAACGCTGCGCCCCGCTGCCGTGCTGATCGCCGTCACCGACCGGCCCGATCCCGGCATTCTGCTCACCCAGCGGCCCGACACCATGGCCAGCCATCCCGGCCAGATCGCCTTCCCTGGCGGCAAGCTCGAAGCGGGCGAGGACGCCGTGGCCGCCGCCTTGCGCGAGGCCGATGAAGAGCTGTCCATCACGCCCAAGGCGGTGCGCGTAATCGGGCAGACGCAGAGTTTCGTCACCGGATCGGGCTTCGAACTGACCCCGGTGCTCGGCGTGGTTCCGCACGACTTGCCGATCCGCCCTGACCCGCGCGAGGTGGCCGGCTGGTTCGAGGTGCCGCTCCGCTTCGCGCTCGACCAGCGCAACCACGTCGCGAAAACGGGCATATTCCGCGGGCTTCAGCGCGACTATACGGAGATCGTGTGGCAGGACTATCGTATCTGGGGGATCACTGCGGGCATTCTCGCGAACCTTTCGCACCGGCTGGCTTGGGAAGATCTGCTCGATGACTGACCTTTCCGGAGCTGACTGGACGCAGCGCGAAGACCTCGCCCGATTGGTCGAGGTGCTGGGCGCGGACAATCTGCGCTGGGTCGGCGGCGCCGTGCGCGACAGTCTGCTCGGGGCTGACGTGCACGACATCGACGCCGCCACCACGCTTCACCCTGAGGCGGTGATGGCCGCGCTCAAGGAGGCGGGGATCAAGGTCATCCCCACCGGGATCGACCATGGCACCGTCACCGCCGTTCTGGCTGGCGGAAACGTCGAGATCACCACCCTGCGCAAGGACGTCGCCACCGACGGCCGCCGCGCCACGGTCGCCTTTGCCGAGGATTGGGCCGAAGACGCAAGCCGCCGCGATTTCACCATCAATGCGCTTTATGCACATCCACTTAGTCTCGAAGTCTCAGACTATTTCGAGGGCCTAGCCGACCTTGCTGCGCGCCGGGTCCGCTTCATCGGCGAGGCGCGCGAGCGGATCGCCGAGGACCACCTGCGCATCCTGCGCTACTACCGCTTCCAGGCGCGCTTCGGGGCCATGCTCGATGGCGAGGCGGAGGAAGCCTGCGCCGATATGGCGGCCACGCTCAAGGGCCTGTCGCGTGAACGGGTGTCAGGCGAACTGCTCGCCATACTCGCCCTGCCCGAGCCGCTGGCGACGGTCGAGCGCATGTTCGCGCGCGGGGTGCTGCCGGTCGTCCTCCCTGAAGCAACGCCCGCAACGATGGCAGAGCTTGCCGCGTTGTGCGCCTTCGAAGCGGATCAGGCCGCGAAGCCCGCGCCGCTGCGTCGTCTGGCCGCGATACTGCCTGCCGAGCCCAAACTGGCCGAGCAAGTCGCCGCGCGGCTACGGTTGTCCACCGCGCAGAAGAAAGCGCTCTCCCGCTTGGCCCGGCGCGGCGGCGACGCGGCATCCCCGCGCGCCCTCGCCTATCGGGAAGGCCCGGCGATGGCACGCGATCTGCTGCTGCTTGCCGGGCAGAGTGCCGAGGCGCTCGATGGCTGGGAGGTGCCGGTCTTCCCCTTGAAGGGCGGCCAGATCGTCGCTCGCGGAGTCGGCGCGGGGCCGGAGGTCGCGCGCATCCTGCAAGCGGTCGAAGCGCGCTGGATCGCGGAAAAATTCCCGTCCGAAAGCCGCGTGACAGCAATTCTCGACGAGGAATTGCGCCAGGGCGCTTGAAATCCGCCGCCGTTCTGGTGCAGGACATGTTCAGAGTGGCGCTGCTAAGTCGCTCGCAAGGGTTCGAGGCCTGCTGTGCCTCACAAGTGTCTGCCGCCTCGCGGTGTGCCACCCTCCATCGTTTTCCGGCCCAGCTCTCCCGCTGTCGGATCTGTTTTCACACCCGGCCCACTTCTCCCGCGGGCTGGATGGAAGAGGAATTTGCATGACCAACAAGCTTACCGCTCTTGCCGCCACTCTCGCTCTCACCTTCGGCGCCGGTGTCGCCAACGCGCAGGAAGTCGGCGCGATCGTGATGGGCAACGACGGCATCCAGATCGGCACCATCGCCGCCAACGACGGCGCCAATGCCGTCGTCGACACTGGCAAGCACAAGGTTCCGCTGGCGATCGACAGCTTTGCCGAGGGTGACAACGGCTACACGCTGAACATCACCAAGACCGAACTCGACGCCATGATGGACGAGGAAGTCGCCCGTCGTGAAGCTGCGCTCGCCGCTGCTCTGGTGGTCGGCGCGGAAGTCGCCACCGCCGATGAAGTGCCGCTCGGCACGATCGACGAGATGAGCGATGTCGGCATCACCATGGTGCAGGACGACCAGCCGCTGACCCTGCCGCGCGAGATGTTCGCGCTCGACACCGATGGCTCGCTGATCGTGCTCGTCACCAAGGCCGACCTCGACGCCGCCATCGCGGCTGCTCAGGCCAGCTAAGCACTAGCTAAATCGCTTCAATCGGCCCGCGTGGACATGCTCCGCGCGGGCCTTTTGTTTGTCAGAAGCGATTGTCCTTGGGAAAACCGTTTGGTGGCAGGCGGCCGGCCGCACCGCGCGCAACCTTCCACATCCCGATCTCGTTTTCGGTGCGGGTGCGCCCACTATCGCCGCCCATCTGCCAGCTCAGCCCATCGGCCAAGGTGAAGGTCGTGGCATCGGACAGCCCGCCATCGCGATAGCGTTGCAAGGTCACGCCTTGCCCGCGCGTCATCACCGGCATCTCTTCGAGGTTGAACACCACAAGCTTGCGGTTCTCGCCCACCACGGCGACATGATCGTGCTCGGCGGCAATCGGGCGCACCACCATCAGTTTGGCATCGCCCTTCAGGTTCACCACCTGCCGCCCTTTGCGCGTTTCAGCCAGCAACTCGTCGGTAACCGCGACAAAGCCCTTGCCGGTATCGGCCGCGAGCAGGATCTGCCGCCCCGGCGCGTGGACAATCATCGCCATGATCTGCGTCGCGGCATCGATGTCGAGCCCGTTGCGCACCGGCTCACCAAAGCCGCGGGCGCCGGGCAACTTGTCCGCGCCGAGCGTGAAGAAGCGCCCGTCACCGCCGCACAGGAGCAGCTTGTCGGTGGTCTGGCAGTGGACCGCAAAGCCCGGGCCATCGCCCTCCTTGTACTTGAAGTCGCCGCAGCCGTCCTCGCCGAGATCGACATGGCCCTTGGCCGCGCGCACCCAGCCCTTCTGGCTCAGGATGACCGTCACCGGCTCCTTCTCGATCATCGCGCTGGGGTCGAATTCCACCGTCGGCGCGGCTTCGGCAATCGTCGTGCGGCGAGCGCCCAGCGCGGTATCCTCGGCATAGTCCTTGCGCAGCGTGCGCAGATCTTTCTTGAGCCGGGTGCGCTGACGGGCCGGGCTTTCGAGCAGCTTTTCCAGCTCCTCTTTCTCGGCCAGCAGCTCGTCCTTCTCTTGCCTAAGCTGCATTTCCTCCAGCTTGCGCAAGCTGCGCAGCCGCATGTTGAGGATCGCCTCGGCCTGCCGGTCGGTGAGGCCAAACTCCTCCATCATTATCGGCTTGGGCTCGTCCTCGGTGCGGATGATCTCGATCACCCTGTCAAGGTTGAGGAAGGCAATGATATAGCCTTCAACCAGCTCCAGCCGGTCAGCGATCTTGCCAAGCCGGTGACGGGTGCGGTTCTGCAATATCTCGATCTGGTGACGCAGCCAGTTTTCGAGCAGCTCCTTCAGCCCCATCACCATCGGCGTGCGGGTTGAATCCAGCACGTTAAGGTTCAGACCGAAGCGCGTTTCGAGGTCGGTCAGCTTGTAGATGCTCTCCTTGAGCATCTCGGGATCGACATTGCGACTGCGCGGCACCAGCACCAGCCGGATGTTCTCGTCGCTCTCGTCGCGCACATCTTCGAGCAGCGGTAGCTTCTTGTCGGCGATCACCTGGGCGATCTGCTCGATCAGCTTACCCTTCGGAACCTGATAAGGGATTTCCGAAATAACAAGCTGATAGCCGCCACCCTTGTGACGTTCTATACCCGCCTC
>CENV01011970.1_pt1 | contig 56876 bp, 68 predicted proteins | sample 530231 | NCBI WGS metagenome assembly CENV01 (sample SAMEA2619815, study PRJEB7988) | marine metagenome | biome: marine biome (ENVO:00000447); feature: surface water layer (ENVO:00002042); material: "saline water (ENVO:00002010), including plankton (ENVO:xxxxxxxx)" | depth 5 m
CATCTCGCTCGAGATCGAGGACGGCCAGTTCGTGGTCTTTGTCGGCCCCTCGGGCTGCGGGAAATCCACCCTGCTGCGGCTGATCGCCGGGCTCGAGGACGTTACCTCCGGCCAGATCCTCATCGATGGCGTGGATATGTCAAAGGAAGCGCCCGCCCAGCGCAAGCTCTCGATGGTGTTCCAGTCCTACGCGCTCTATCCCCACATGAGCGTGCGCGGCAACATCGCCTTTCCTCTCAAGATGGAAAAGGCGCCCAAGGAAAAGATCGACGCGGCGGTCGACAACGCCGCCTCGATCCTCAATCTCACCGATTATCTCGACAGAAAGCCCCGCCAGCTCTCGGGCGGCCAGCGCCAGCGCGTTGCCATCGGCCGCGCCATCGTGCGCCAGCCCAAGGCCTTCCTGTTCGACGAGCCGCTTTCCAATCTCGACGCCGCCCTGCGGGTCAACATGCGGCTCGAAATTTCCGACCTGCACCAGAAACTCAAGACCACAATGGTCTATGTCACCCATGATCAGGTCGAGGCCATGACCATGGCCGACAAGATCGTCGTTCTGCACGCCGGCCGTGTCGAGCAATATGGCTCTCCGCTCGAACTTTACACAAAACCCGCCAACAAATTCGTCGCCGGGTTCATTGGCAGCCCCAAGATGAATTTCATTGAAGGCGCCGAGGCGAAAAAGTTCGATGCCCACACCATCGGCATCCGCCCCGAACATCTCGCCGTGTCCAAAGAAGGCGGCATCTGGTCGGGCACGGTCAAGGTTTCCGAGCATTTGGGGTCCGATACCTTCTTTCATATCGATGTGGCCGGCATTGGCACTTTGACCGCCCGCGCGGCTGGCGATGTGCCCTTCAAGCACGGCGAAACGGTCACCCTCTCCCCCCAGGACGGCCGCATCTACAAGTTCGACGCGTCGGGCAATGCCCTCTAGAGCGTGTCCAGCAAAAGCATGTCCTCGACGCGATCGGGGATGGAAACGGTTTTGCGGTTCGGACACGCGACAAAACAAAGGTTAAGAGCCGAGGATTTGATCCAGTCAAATCCTGAACGGCTCTAACGCAAAGAACACCATTCGAGGATCAGCGGCATCATGAGTGTCAGACTAGCGGCAAACTCTCTCTCCTCCTTGCCCGGATCGGTCGCCGTGCCGCGCTACGATCACTCGAATCTCGCGGCGGGGATCGTTCATTTCGGCGTTGGCAATTTCCATCGCGCCCACCAGGCCGTCTATCTCGATGACCTCTTCAATCTCGGGCAAGACCACGATTGGGGAATCGTGGGGGCTGGCGTGCGCGCCAACGATGCCGAAATGCGAAAGATCCTCGCCGCGCAGGATTACCTGTCCACCGTGGTCGAGCAGGAAGCCTCGGGCACCACTGCGCGCATCACCGGGCCCATGGTCGATTTCCTCGATCCGGGCGATCCGGCCGCGATCATTGCAAAACTCGCCGATCCGGCCATCCGCATCGTCTCGCTCACCATCACCGAGGGCGGCTATTATCTCGACGCGGCCGGCAATTTTAACCCCAACCATCCCGATATAGTCGCCGACGCCGCAAACCCCGCAGCACCCAGGACCGTCTTCGGCATCATTCTTGCCGGTCTCAAGGCCCGGCGTGAGGCAGGGGTTGAGCCCTTCACCATCATGTGCTGCGACAACATCCCCCACAATGGCAAGGTGACGCTCAACGCCGTGGCCGGGCTTGCCGCTCTGTTCGACAGCGAAATGGCCGATTGGGTCCGCCGCTCGGTCGCCTTCCCCAACGGCATGGTCGATCGCATCACCCCGGCAACCTCGGATCGCGAACGCGCCATGGTCTCCGATGAATACGCCATATCCGATGCCTGGCCGGTGTTTTGCGAAACCTTCAGGCAATGGGTGCTCGAAGACAATTTCCCCTCCGGCCGCCCCGCGCTCGAAAAGGTCGGCGTGACCTTTGTCGATGACGTCTCCCCCTGGGAGCTGATGAAGATCCGCATTCTGAACGGCGGGCACGCCGCCATCGCCTACCCGTCGGCCCTCATGGACATCCATTTCGTCCATGAGGCCATGGAACACCCGCTGGTCGCCGCCTATCTCGAAAAGCTCACCCGCGACGAGATCATCCCCGTCGTGCCCCCGGTGCCCGATACCGATCTCGACGCCTACCGCCGCAAATGCGCCCAGCGCTTCGCCAACCCCAGGATCGGCGACACCATCCAGCGCTTGTGCCTCGATGGCTCCAACCGCCAACCCAAATTCATCCTGCCCTCGGTCGAGGATCGCCTCAATTCGGGTGCCTCGATCACCGGCCTTGCGCTGGTCTCGGCCTTCTGGTGCCGCTATTGCTATGGCGTCACCGATTCCGGAACGCCGATTGCGCCCAACGATCCAAACTGGGATCGCCTGCAGGCTGCAGCCATCCGCGCCAAGGACGACCCGAAAGCCTTCCTGGAGATGAAGGACATTTTCGGTGCCGCCGCCGAACACCCCGACTATGTCGCCGCGTTCAGCAACGCGCTCGGCACCATCTGGGAATTTGGCGCCCGCGACACCCTCACGCGCTACATTCAGGGCAAGCTTTGATGGATGTTGCGCCGGCCCGCCGATCTCAAGCAAGGGGACCGGCGCTGATCATCTTCGATTGCGACGGGGTGCTCGTCGATTCCGAACCCATCGCCATCGATGTGCTTGTCGAAACCGTGGCCGCGCTCGGCGTTCACATCCCCGCCGAAATCGCCTATCGCGATTTTCTCGGCCGCACGCTCAAGACGGTCTCGGCCTCCCTTGCCGCCGATCACGGCGTCACGATGGACGACACCGCGCTCGAAGACATGCGCCATCGCCTCTATGCCCGCTACAAAAGCGCGCTCAAGCCCATGCCCGGCATCGCCGATGTCCTCGATGCGCTCGATATCCCCGCCTGCGTGGCGTCGTCCAGCGTTTCCGAACGCATCGAAATCAGTCTCAAACTTACCGGGCTTTACGACAGGTTTGCCCCCGACATCTATTCGGCCACCATGGTCGCGCGCGGCAAGCCCGCCCCCGATCTCTTCCTTTTTGCCGCAGAGCAGATGGGTTTTGCCCCCGCCGAGTGCGTGGTCATCGAAGATAGCCCCGCCGGCGTTGCTGCCGCCAAGGCCGCAGGCATGGCCGTCATCGCCTTTACCGGCGGCAGCCATATCGGCCCCGCCGGTCTGAAGCCGCAACTGGCCGCATTGAACCCCGGTGCCCTGATCGACGATTTGCACAATCTGCCCAGTGCTCTAAGGTCTCTCTCGAGGAAGATTTCGCGTATCTAGAGGCCATTGCATGACCGCCCTTCTGGTTGCCGTCGATGTGGGAACGACCAGCGCAAGGGCCGGGGTGGTCACGGCGCAAGGCGATATTTTGGGCCGCGCCGAAGCGCCCATCGATATCCGCCGCGAAGGCGCCATCCGCGCCGAACATCGCTCGGAAAACATCTGGTCCGCCGTCTGCGTCGCCGTCCGCGAGGCTATCGCCACGGCCAATGCCGATCCACTCTCGGTCAAGGCCATCGCTTATGCAGCCACCTGCTCGCTTGTCGTTCTGGGCAGGGACGGGGGCTCCTTGCCCGTCGGCCCCGATGGCGAAGAGGGTTGGGACACCATCGTCTGGCTCGATCACCGCGCCATGCGTGAGACCGCCGATATCAATGCCACCGGCCACGACGTTCTCGAATTTTCCGGCGGCGCGCTCAGCCCGGAAATGGAAATCCCCAAGCTTCTCTGGCTCAAGCGCAACCTGCCCGCCATATGGCAAAAGACCGGCTACATGTTCGACCTCGCCGATTTCCTCGCCTGGAAATCGAGCGGCTCGATCGAGCGCTCCCAATCGACCCTTACCAGCAAATGGAGCTTCCTCGCCCACGAGCCCGATGGCTGGCCCACCGATTTTCTCGCAGCCATCGGTCTTGACGATCTGCTCACCCGCGCCAGCCTGCCGCGCACGGCGTCCCCCATCGGCGCTCCGCTCGGCAATTTGACGGCAAAAGCGGCGCGCGAGCTCGGTCTGCCCCGCTCGGTCGTCGTTGGCACCGGAATGGTCGATGCCCATGCCGGTGCATTGGGCGTGCTGGGCACCTATACCGAGGACCCATTGGGCGTCGATCGGCATCTGGGCCTGGTTGCCGGCACCTCCAGCGCCGTCACCGCGCTGGCGAAAGCCCCCCGCCCGACCCCCGGTTTGTGGGGACCTTATTATGGCGCGGTCCTCCCGGGCTTCTGGCTCACCGAGGGCGGCCAGTCCGCCTCGGGCGCCGCGCTTGATTACATCATCCGCGTCCACGCCTCGGGCGCCGCACCCACCCCCATCATGCATGCTGAAATCATCAACCGCATCAAGCGCTTGCGTGAAACCGACCCCGACCTTGCCCCCCGCCTCCACATCCTTCCCGATTTCCACGGCAACCGCTCCCCCTTCGCCAATCCCGCAGCGCTCGGGGTCATTTCCGGCATGAATCTCGATTCCTCTTTCGATGGATTGTGCAAGCTCTACTGGCGCACCGCCGTCGCCATCGCGCTCGGCGTGCGCCACATCCTGGAAACCCTCAACGCCACCGGCTATGCCATCGATACGCTTCACGTCACCGGCGGCCACACCCGCAATCCGCTCTTGATGGAACTCTACGCCGATGCCACCGGCTGCACTGTCCACGAACTCCCAGACGCAGACGCCATGATCCTTGGCACCGCCATGGCCGCCGCCACCGCGGCCGGCCTCTACCCCCACCTCACCGCCGCCGCCCACACCATGCGCCACACCTCCGTCACCCGCACGCCCGACCCCTCCCGCAAGGCGCGCTACGACACCGACTACGCAGTGTTTTTGAAGATGCACGCTCACCGGCGCGAGATTGAATCGATGTTGTGAGCGGGATTGTGGCTTTATCCGCACCCATCGCTGCTCCGGCGAAAGCCGGAGTCCAGCAGCCCAGCCGGGCCGCTGACACGAATGAATGCCAAAAATGCGCGTCACAATGTTAAACATAATTGACATTCCGCAAAAAATATCGCACACAACGCCAGCAATATCTTCCATTGGGGCGTGTGATGAGCTTTCGGGAAAAGAACGCATGGATTGCGGTGGTGACCACGCTGGTCATCTGGACGGTCTATTTCTGGCAGGTGGGCAACGCGGCGCTGTCCGGCACGCTCGATGGCGATGCAATCTTCTGGCTTTTCGTCTGGTGCCTTTCCATTTCCATCGCCATCATGCTGCCGGTCAATATCGCCGCCGCTATCCTCGCCCGCCAGAACATGGACGCCCCGCCCGACGAACGTGAGCGCGAGATCGATGCCAGGGCCAACAGGATCGGGCTGATCCTTCTCGAATGGCTCATGGTCGCCGTGATCCTTTCGAGCGGCCTCATCGCCGGTTTTGCCCGCGAGGTTTATGCCGCCGATCCGGCCGGGGCCACGGCGATCATCTTGATAAACCTCATGCTTTTCGCGCTCGCCTTTTCGGCCCTGACCCGCGAAATCATCCAGATCGTCCATTTCAGGATGCTCGACTGATGGCGCGCCCTCCGATCACCAACCAGATCCGCCGCCTGCGTTTCGAGCACAACGAGATGACCCAGCAGGAACTGGCCGACCGCATCGGCATGACCCGCCAGACCGTGGCGTCCATCGAACACAACAAATATTCCCCCTCCCTCGAAGCGGCCTTCCGCATTGCCGAAACCTTCGGCGTGCCCATCGGCGAGGTGTTTTTCTGGAAGGCCGAGGAGCCCAAAAAATGACCATCCCCACCACCATGAAAGCCGCCATCGTCACCGCCTATGGCGGGCCCGAAATGGTCGAAATCCAGTCCCGCCCGGTCCCGGCACCGCGCGAGGATGAAATCCTCATCAAGACAATCGCCACCACCGTCAATTCCGGCGACGCCCGCATGCGCGCCCTCGATGCGCCGCAGGGCATGAAAACCCTCATGCGCCTCGCCATCGGCATCACCCGCCCGCGCCAGCCGATCTTCGGCACCGAGATCGCCGGCACCGTTGTCGCTGTCGGTCCCCAGGTCTCCCGCTTCGCCATCGGCGATGAAATCATCGCCTTCCCCGGCGTCGGGCACGCCGAATATGTCGCCGTTACCGAACGCAAACCCATTGTCAAAAAGCCGCAAAACCTTTCGTTCGATGAGGCCGCGGGCCTGTGCTTCGGCGGCACGACGGCGCTCCATTTTCTCCGCAAGGCAGACATAAAACCGGGAGAACATATCCTCGTCATCGGTGCGTCCGGCGCTGTCGGCTCGGCCATGGTGCAACTGGCAAAACATTTCGGCGCCAAAGTCACCGCCGTCACCAGCGCCGCCAACGCCGCCAACGCCGATCTGGCGTTAAGCCTTGGCGCCGACACCGTCATCGATTACGCGACCACCGACTATTCCGCCGTCTCGTCGGCCTACGATGTGATCGCCGACACCGTCGGTGCCACCGATTTCCAACGCTGCCTTAAAGCACTCAAGCCCGGCGGGCGCTATCTTGCCATTGCCGTCGGCATCGGCGACGTGCTGGCCCGCCCAAAGGACGGCAAGCGCCCCATCGCCGGCATGGCCGCCGAACGCCCCGAGGACGTCGCCTTCCTCGCCGATCTGGCGGCAAAAGGCGAATACCGGGTGGTCATCGATCAGACCTTCGGTTTCGATGATATTGCCCAGGCTCACGCCCGCGTCGACAGCAAACACAAGCGCGGCAGCGTGGTGGTTCGCGTCGGCGAATAGAATGTCCCGCTCCTTGCGTCATCCCGGGCGAAGACCCGGGAACCAGTAACCGGCAGCGCCGGCAGTTCTGTCTCATGGCCAAGGTCTAGAGCGCGTCCAGCAAAAGTGGACTTGATCTCGTCTCCAGCCCCTGCCGATTTCCACTTGGCTATCCCTGCCTTGACAGAACAAAATAAGAACGACATGCTGCCCGCACCAAAGGAGGTGCACAATGGCCCATGTCGTTCTGTTTCATTCCATTCTCGGCCTGCGGCCCGTCGAAGGCGAAATCGCCGCCGTGTTCGAGGCCGATGGCCACACGGTCACGCTACCGGACCTGTTCGACGGACAATCGGCCGACAATTACGATGCCGCCTTCGCCCTGCGCAAGGAAGTGGGAACCGACGCCATAATGGAACGCGCCCGGGCAGCGGTCGAAGCAGCGCCGCCCGAAGCCGTCCTCTCTGGTGTGTCCTTCGGTGCGTCGTTGATCGGAGAATTCTGGGCCGATCGCCCGCAAATGGCCGGAGCCCTGCTCTTTGCAGGCATCACGGACTGGATGGACTCGCCCACGCCCGGTCTGCCGGTTTCGGTGCACATCGCGCGCCCCGATCCGTTCGATGACGAAGACTATTTCGCCGATTGGGTGGCACAAAAAGGCGAGGCCGATCTCCAGATGCACCGCTATGACGGCGCCGGCCATTATTTCCTCGACCCCAGCCTCGACGATTACAACGAAGCCGCCGCCAAACTCTGCCTCGACCGCTCGCGCGAGTTTCTAAGGGGCCTCTGAGGCGCTTCAGCCAGCAACCAGATGTTCATCCACCCACCACGGTCATCCCGGGCGAAGACCCGGGATCCAGTAACCGGCAGCGTGATGGTGCTTCGCCGGGCGGTTCCGGAACGCCATGGACAGGAGCGGCGATGGGGCTCTACCTTCGCCCCCTCGTCATCTTCGGGCTTGACCCGGAGATCCGCACCGCAGCCCCACCCCCAACGGAAATGGTGTTGGCACAGTCCTCACCTCAATCCCCGGCCCGAACCGCCTTGCCCGCCTCATCAAACAGATGCCGCTTGGATTTCTCGAACGTCACGAACACCTTCGAGTCCGGCGCAAAATAATGCTCGCCGAACAGCCGCGCCGTCAAAAGCCCCGCCTTCTCGTTGCGCAGATAAAGATTGGTGTCGGCGCCGAGCTGTTCGATATGGACCACCTCGCAGCCCAGATCGCCCGATGTCTGTGAAACGCTCATATGCTCGGGCCGGATGCCGATGGTCTTGGCCGAAGTTTCCCCCAGCGCGCCCGCGTCGATGAAATTCATCTGCGGCGAGCCGATAAACCCGGCAACGAACAGATTGGCCGGGTTGTTATAGAGCTCCATGGGCGTCCCGATCTGCTCGATCCGCCCCGCATTCATCACGACGATCCTGTCGGCCAGAGTCATGGCCTCCACCTGGTCGTGGGTGACATAGACCATGGTGGCCGAAAGCTCGCGATGCAGCCGGGCGATTTCGAGCCGCGTGTTGACCCGCAGCGCCGCGTCGAGATTGGACAAAGGCTCGTCGAACAAGAACAGCTTGGGCTTGCGCACCACGGCCCGCCCGATTGCCACCCGCTGGCGCTGCCCGCCCGACAATTCGGCCGGCCGCCGCTCAAGCAGCGGATCGAGCCCCAGCATCTTGCTAGCCACGCCCACCCGATCCTCGATTTCCGATTTCGCCGCGCCCTCCTGCTTCATGGCGAGGCTCATGTTTCCCTTCACCGTCAGGTGCGGATAAAGCGCATAGGACTGAAACACCATGGCGATGCCCCGTTTGGCGGGCGGGGTGGCGTTGACCACAGTGCCGTCGATCCTCACCGTCCCCGCGCTCGCATCTTCCAGCCCGGCAATGATCCGCAAAAGCGTCGATTTCCCGCAACCCGACGGCCCCACGAAAATAACGAACTCGCCCTCATCGACCGAAAGGTCGATCCCGTGCAGAACGTCGGTGGACCCGAAGGTCTTCTTGATGCCGGAAAGTTCGAGAGCGGTCATTATTGATCCTCGTTTCACAAATCCACCGGCTTGCCGGTCCTAATCGATTCATCGGCGGCAAGGCAGATGCGCAGCGATTGGACCGCATCGCTCATGTGCCGGCCCAGATCGACATCCTCGACAATCGCCCGATAGACATAATCCTGTTCCCGCGCGCACAGGGCGTCGTGCCCCGGCTCGCCCTCCATCGACAACATCTCGTCTTCATGGATGAATTCCCCATCGCCGCCCAGATCGGCCCGGTGGATGCGGATGCGGTCGGTCTTGGTATGGGTCTCGTGATCGGACGATTTCGCGCCCTCGTCCATGACGATGGACACCGAGCCTTTGGGCGTTAAGATGTCTTTGACGAAAAACGCGGTTTCCGAAATCATCGGCCCCCACGCCGCCTCGTACCAGCCCACCGACCCGTCATCGAACATCACCTGCAGATGCCCGTAATTGTACATCTCGGGCGCAATCTCGTCGGTCAGCCGCACCCCCATGCCGCGCACCTGAACGGGTTTGGCGTCGGTGATCTGGCACATCACGTCCACATAATGCACCCCGCAATCAACGATCGGAGATGTCGTCTCCATCAGCGTCTTGTGCGTCCGCCAGAACCGCCCCGCCGATTGCTGGTTGAGGTTCATGCGAAACACAAACGGCCCGCCCAATGCCCGCGCTTCGGCGATCAGCCGCACCCAGGAAGGGTGGTGGCGCAGAATGTATCCAACCACCAGTTTCCGGCCCAGCCGCGTCGCCGTTTCCACCACCCGCTCCGCATCGGCCACACTGGTTGCCAGCGGCTTTTCGATAAACACATGCGCGCCCGCTTCCATAGCAGCCACGGCATAGTCGGCATGGCTGTCCGAATAGGTGTTGATCGAGGCAAGATCGGGCTTCGTCGCCTCCAGCGCGTCGTAAAAATCGCTCCAGTGCGGATAATCGGTCAGCCCCTCCGGCACGGAGTCTTTGCTGCGCGTCACGACCCCAACGATCTCGTAGCCGGGATGGTTGTGATAGGCCATGGCATGTGCCCGGCCCATATTGCCCAGCCCGGCAACGAGCACTTTAATGGGTTGGCTCATTTGACGGCTCCCGAAGTGATGCCGCGGATCAATTGCCGCGAAAAGATAAGATAGAGGACCAGAACCGGGATGATGGCGAGGGTCAGCGCCGCCAGCACCGCGTTCCAGTTGGTCACGAACTGCCCGATGAACACCTGCGCCCCCAGCGTCACGGTCTTTGTCGCCTCGGCCGGCGCCAGGATCAGCGGAAACCACAGATCGTTCCAGATCGGGATCATCGTGAACACCGCCACCGTCGCCATCGCCGGCCGCACCAGCGGCAAAACCAGCGTGAAAAAGATCCGGTATTCCGATAGCCCGTCCACCCGCCCGGCATTTTTAAGATCGGCGGAAACCGTGCGCATGAATTCCGAAAGAATGAAGATCGCCAGCGGCAGCCCCTGCGCCGTGTAAACCAGGATCAGCGCGGTATGGGTATTGACCAGCCCGGTCGCCACCATGATCTGCAGGATCGCCACCGTCCCCAGCCGGATTGGGATCATGATGCCCAACGCCAGATATAGCGCCATCAGCGGATTGCCCCTGAACCGGTATTCCGAGAGCGCAAACGCCGCCATGGCGCCAAACAGCAACACGCAGAACAGCGACGCCACCGTCACGATCAGCGAGTTCTGGAAATAGAGCAGGAAATCGCCCTGGTTCGTCACCGTCTCGAACCCGATCAGGGAAAAGCTCTCCGGGTTGGGCAGGGCCAGCGGATCGGAAAAGATCGCCCGCCGGTCCTTGAAGGCGTTGATGACCACAACGAACACCGGAAACAGCGCAATCAGCGTATATCCGATCAGCACCGCATGGGCGGCAAGGGCGCGGGGCAGGGAGGCACGGGCCGTATTCATCAGAACTGGTACCTCCTAAGCCGCGTCTGGATGCCGAACAGATAGATCGAAACCCCCACGAGAATGATCAAAAACATCATCGTCGCGATCGCCGAGCCCATATTGGGGTCGCCCTGCTGGAGCTGGAAGCCAAAGAAGGTGCGATAGAGCAGGGTGCCCAGAATGTCGGTCGACCCGTTCGGCCCCGCCTGCGCCCCCTGGCTGACATAAATCAGATCGAAGGCGTTGAAATTGCCAACGAAGGTGAGGATCGAAATGATCCCGATGGTCGGCAGGATCAGCGGCAACTGGATCTTGAAGAACTGCTTGGCCCCCGTCACCCCGTCGATTTCGGCCGCCTCGATCACCTCGTCGGGAATCGAAAGCAGCGCCGCATAGATCAGCATCATGGGAATCCCCACGAACTGCCAGACCGAGACCAGCGCCAGCGTGGTCAGCGCCGCGCCTTCCTGGCCCAGCCAGGGCGAAAAGAGGCTCCGCAGCCCGATGGCGTCGAGCATGTTGGGCGCGATCCCCCACAGCGGTGACAGGATCAGCTTCCAGACAAACCCCACGATCACGAAGGACAGGATGGTGGGGATAAAGATCGCCGTGCGGTAAAAGCCCCGCAGCCGCAGATTGGGATTGGACAGGATCGCCGCCAGCAACACCCCGATCGGGTTCTGGACCACCATGTGGATGACAAAAAACCAGAAATTGTTGGCAAGCGCATTCCAGAAGCTGGAGGCCCAGCGCGGATCGCCAAACAACGTTATGAAATTGCCCAGACCCACAAAGGCCCGTTCGCCATCCACGGTGTTGAACAGCGACTGGAACAGCGTCGAAAACAGCGGGATAATCATGATGGCGGTATAGACAAGCACCGCCGGCGCCAGAAACACGGCGATATGCCAGCGCCGCGCCGGTTTGGGTAGGGTGTCCTGGTCCACCGCCATGATGATTTTCCCCTCGGAAATTCAAGGGATCGGGCGACGCGCGCCGCCCGATCCGGTTTGCAATCGATGGTGAGGTTCGACTAGTCGAACATGCCCGGCGTGTACCAGCTCTCGAGCCCCGACTGGATCGCAGCCGCCGCTTCTTCCGGCGTTTCGGTGCCGGCCAGAACGTTCGATGCATGCAGCCAGTTGTCGTTTTCCAGGTTCGGCGTGCCGCGCGACAGGATCGCGTAGGTCGGGCGGATCGTCGATTCACATTCCTCGCGCCAGGAGACGAACTCGTTGGCCAACTCGTTCTCGATGGTCACAGGCTCGTCCGACAGCCCGAAGAACCCGGGAAGTGCATTGGCGTAAAGGCTGGCAAATTCGGCCGACGCCACCCAGTTGAGGAAGGTGCGCGCTGCTTCGGGGTGTTCGGTCGAAGCGTTCATGCCGATCCCGATATCGTTGTGATCGGAGATATAGCAGGTGTCGCCTTCAGCCGGCACCGGGGGCGGGAAGGCGCCCAGTTCGAAATCGGCCTGTTCTTCAAACAGCGCGATTTCCCACGAACCGGCAGGGAAGATCGCGGCACGGCCGAGCGTGAAAAGGTTCTGGCTGTCGGGATAGGTCTGGGCCAGATAGCCGTCACCGGCATATTCGCCCCAGCGGCCCAGAACGCGCAGCGGCTCGGTCCATTCTTCGTCGGTGAATTTGGCTTCGCCCGAAATCAGCGCCAGACGGCCTTCTTCACCCGCCCAATAGGCCGGGCCGATATTGTGGTAGCCCATCGAGGCCGATTCCCACTGATCCACCGCGCCGATAGCCAGCGGAATATAGGTTCCGTCGGCCTGGATGGCGTCGAGAACCGCAAAGAACTCTTCTTCGGTCGTGGGCTCTTCCAGCCCCAGTTCGGCAAAGGCGTCGGCATTGTAGATAAAGCCGTGGATCACCGAGGCCATGGGCACGCAGAACGGGGTCGAGCCATCGTCCGTGTTCCAGGCCGATTTGGCGACATCGGAAAAGTTCGAAATGCCTTCCAGATCGTCGAGCGGAGCGAGATAACCCGCCTCGAACAGCGCCAGCGAAGCATCGAACGGACGGCAGGTGATCAGATCGCCCGCCGAGCCCGCATCGAGCTTGGCATTGAGCGCCGCGTTGTATTCAGTCGGCGCCGTGGGAGCGAAATTGAGCGTGATGCCCGGATTGGCTGCTTCAAAGGCCGGGATCAGCGTGTTCTGCCAGATGGTCAGATCGTCATTGCGCCAGCTTTCGATGGTCAGCGTCACGTCCTGGGCCAGCAACGGTGTTGCGGTCAGGGCGAGGGCTAAACCCGCGCTTGTGCATAGCAGTCTCGATTTCGAGATCATGATGGTTCCTCTTCTTTGTTGAACCCGTCCGGAAAGGCTCCGGGCGGGCGTTCCCTCGTCGGGCAAGGCTTTATGGGCGGCCCAAAACGGCCAGTGCCTTGCGTACGACACCGCCCGATTGCGCAAGCAATTGCTGCGCCTCGGACAGATCTTTTGCGCCCGCCGCCAGAAGGATGGCGGGCTTGACTTCGTTGTGAGCCGTTTGCATGGCCTTTGCCGCCACATCGGGTCCAACCCCCGCGATGCGCGCCACGATGCCGGTGGCTCTGAGCACCAGCTTGTCGTTGTCGGCTGTGACGTTGACCATGAAATTGTCGTGCACATGCCCCATCCGCACCCCGATCAGGGTCGAGAGCATGTTGAGCGCTGCCTTTTGCGCGGTGCCCGCCGCCATCCGGGTCGAGCCCGAAATCACCTCCGCCCCGCTCGCCAGAAGGATCGCCACATCCGCATCGGCCAGCAGCGGCGCGCCGCTATTTCCCGCGATCCCGACAGTTCCCGCACCGGCGGTTTTGGCCGTCCGCAACGCGGCGACGGTATAACGGGTCGTCCCGCTCGCCGAAATACAGATCGCGCAATCGTTGGGCCCGATGCCAAGCGCGCCAACATCGGCCGCGCCCTGATCGGCATCGTCTTCCGGCCCGCCAAGCAGTTCCTGGGTCATCGCCAGCCCGCCCGCCATGACGATTTCTATGCGGTCGCGTGCAATGCCGTAGGTCTGGGGAATCTCCAGCGCGTCGCCGAGTGCGATCAGCCCCGGGCTGCCGGCCCCGACATAGATCAGCCGCCCACCCGCCTGCAACGCGGCAACACCCAATTGGGCGGCCTTGGCGATGTCGGATAGGGCAGCGCTTACGGCATCGAGACCGCGCTTCTGGCCGTCGAGCAGGGCCGAAAGAATAGCGGCATCGTCCCAGCTATCGAGCCCGGAAAAGCGCGGATCGGCGTGTTCGGTGGCAACGAGAGCGCTCACGGCCGGGCCCTGTGCGCGTGTCGTTCGATCAGCATGTCGCCCCTTCGTGGCATGCACAATCCTCCTGTTCCCTCGATAATGCCAAAAAAATACCACTTGTCCAGTGGGGTGTTATGAAATTGTCTCGAGCTCTCCTCCGGAGTTGACCGACAGGCACGCCATCCGGGCCTTTCGCGACTTTTTACGAAATTTCCGTTCTGCCAGCTTGGCCAATGGTCTATTATTGGTATTATAGCCGCACAGAGGGTGCCGGCGTTGGGCCGGATGAGGAGCGGTCCCATGCGTACCAGACGCAGTGCCAGCCAATGAGTGCCACCATCGAGGACATGTTCAGGCAGACGGCCGGGGCCCGCAGCGGCGGCCCGCTCTATCTGCGCCTGCGCCGGTCCATCGAGGATGCCGTCAGATCCGGCCTCATCAATCCCGGCGACGCCCTGCCGTCCGAGCGCGATATCGCGGCCACGGCCGAGGTTTCCAGGGTTACCGTCCGCAAGGCCGTCCAGCACCTTGTGGCCGATGGCATCCTGATCCAGCGCCACGGCTCGGGCACCTTCGTTGCCCCCACCGTCCAGCGGGTCGAACAATCGCTCTCCAGCCTCACCTCGTTCACCGAGGACATGGCGCGCCGAGGCATGACGCTGAGTTCGCAATGGCTCGATCGCGGCCTTTACGATCCCTCCAACGAGGAAACCATCATTTTGGGCCTCGGCGCCGGCGAAAAGGTCGCCCGCATCGCCCGCCTGCGCATCGCCAATGGCAATCCCCTGGCCATCGAGCGCGCTTCGCTCGCCGCCACTGTCCTGCCCGATCCCGACGCCATCGCCAATTCGCTCTACGCCAAGCTCGACCAGACGGGCAACCGCCCGGTGCGCGCCATCCAGCGCATAGCGGCGGTCAATCTGGGCCGGCACGATGCCGAATTGCTCGACGTCGCCCCCGGCGCCGCCAGCCTGCGCATCGAGCGCACCTCCTATCTCGCTTCGGGCCGGATCGTTGAATTCACCCGCTCCATCTATCGCGGCGACGCCTATGATTTCGTCGCCGAACTGCGCCTGCAGAACTGAAAGGGACCACCGCCAGCATGACCCAGACTCACATGAAGCGCGAAATCGCCGAAATCCCCGCGGCAGTGGCCCGCCTGCTCGGCGAGGGGCGCCCGGCGCTCGATGCCGCCGCAAAGGCGCTTGCCGATGCCGATCCGCGCCTGGTCATCACCATCGCCCGCGGCTCGTCCGATCACGCAGCGACCTTCTTTAAATATGCCTGCGAGCTTTCGACCGGCGTTCCCGTCGCTTCGGTCGGCCCCTCCATCGCCTCGATCTATGGCGTCGATCTCAAGCTCGACCGCGCCGCCGCCATCGGCATTTCCCAGTCGGGCAAAAGCCCTGACATCGTTTCCATGCTGCAAAGCGCCGCCCGCTCGGGCGCAACCGCCATCGCCATCACCAACACCCCGGACTCCCCATTGGCCGATGCCGCCGATGCCGTCATCGATATCTGCGCGGGTGAAGAACAGTCGGTGGCCGCCACAAAGACCTTTGTGACCTCCGCGGTCGCCGGGCTGGCCATCGTTGCCGGCTGGTCGGGTGACAAGGCGCTCCTCGGCGCGCTCGACGCCCTTCCCGAAGCGCTCGAAAATGCGCTCTCGTGCGACTGGTCGCCTCTTGTCGAGGCCACGGCAAATGCCAATTCGCTCTACGTGCTCGGGCGCGGCCCCGGCGCCGCCATCGCCCACGAGGCAGCGCTCAAGTTCAAGGAAACCTCGGGCCTGCACGCCGAGGCCTATTCCACCGCCGAAGTGCTGCACGGCCCCGCCGCCATCGTCCAGAAGGGGTTCCCCGTCCTGGCGCTCAGCGCGACCGACAAGGCGCGCTCTTCGATCCTTGAAACCTGCGCCCGGCTGGCCGGACAGGGCGGCTCGGTCTTCGTCACCGACCCCCAGCCCGGCGCCGCCATTGCGCTCCCGGTCGCCCGCACCGGCCATCCGCTGACCGACCCCATCGCTCTGGTCGTCTCGTTTTACGGCTTTATCGAAGCGCTGGCCCGCCATCGGGGCTTTAACCCCGACGAGCCCCCGCATCTGCGCAAGGTAACCTCGACCCTATGACCCTGTTTTCGCTTTCGGCGCCGAAAATCTTCGATGGCCAGACCTGGCATGAGGAGCGTGCCCTTCTGGTTGAAGACGGCCGCGTCAAATCCCTCGTCCGCACCACTGACGTGCCATCCGGCATTGCCGAAATCGACCTCGGCCACGGCATGCTGGTGCCCGGCTTTGTCGATCTGCAGGTCAATGGCGCCGGCGGCGTGCTGTTCAACGAAGACCGCAGCGTCGAAGGCCTGCGCCAGCTGTGCGCCGCCAATTTCCAGTTCGGCACCACCGCGCTCCTGCCCACCCTCGTCACCGACACGCGCGCGGTCACCCGCACGGCACTCGATGCGGGCATTGCCGCCCACGCCCAAAAAGTGCCCGGCTTTATCGGCCTGCACATCGAAGGCCCGCACCTCTCGGTCGCCCGCAAGGGCGCCCACAACCCCGCCTTTATCCGCTCCATGGACGAAGCCGATTTGCGCGCGCTCATCGCGGCCCGCCCCGCCATGCCCGCCCTTCTGACCACCGTCGCGGTCGAGTCCGTGGGCCCCGACCAGATCGCCCGGCTGGCCCAGGCCGGCGTGACCGTCTCGCTCGGCCATTCCGACACCGGCGTTGCCGGCGCGGTCACGGCGTTCAAGGCCGGCGCATCGATGGTCACGCACCTGTTTAACGCCATGAGCCAGCTCGGCAACCGCGAGCCCGGTCTTGTCGGCGCCGCGCTCGCCAATGGCGTCTGGGCCGGCCTGATCGCCGATGGCATCCATGTCGATCCGGCAACCATCGGTGTTGCTCTGCGCGCCAAGAAAGGACCGGGAAAGATCTTTCTCGTCACCGATGCCATGTCGCCAATGGGCACCGACATGACCGGCTTTGCCCTCAATGGCCGCGACATCGTCCGCGCCGATGGTGCGCTGCGGCTGGCCGACGGCACATTGGCCGGGGCCGATCTCACCATGATTGATGCGCTAAGCTACATGCACAGAACCATCGGCCTTGATCTCGACGAGGCCCTGCGCATGGCCGCGCTTTACCCTGCCCAGGCCATCGGGCTCGCCGACACGATCGGGCATCTGGGCTCGGGCGCCATGGCGTCCATGGTGCACCTGTCCGATGATTTGGGTGTTGAGGGCGTCTGGGTCGAAGGCGAAAAAGTTGTCGCCTAACTTGCCTTTTCCAGCAAATCCACTTCCCCGATGGCATCCGCCAGCGTCGTCTGGTCGAGCACGGCGCGCGTTGCGTCGGTCACCTTGGCGAAAACGTGCCGGATTTCGCAATCATCCTCGCTGCGGCAGTCGATGCACCGCCGATAGGCGATTTTCGACAGGCAGGGCAGGGGCGCGATCGGGCCGTCGATGATGCGCAGCACTTCCCCGAAGCTGATTTCCTCGGGCGCCTTCAAGAGCAGATACCCCCCTGCCTTGCCGCGTTTCGACATCACGATGCCGCTGCGCTTGAGTTCGAGCAGGATCTGTTCGAGAAATTTTTTCGGAATGTCCTGCCCGGCGGCAATTTCCGAGATCATCAGGCTTTCACCCTCGCCGGCGCGCGTCAGCGCCACAAGGGCGCGCAGGGCGTAGCGGGCTTTTTGCGATATCATCGACACGAGAGGCAGGCGCTCCTCATAAAAGGCGATTATGTCATAATTGGCCTTGGCCCGCGGCGCAACTGTAGCGCGCAAAATCGCGTGGCATCGCGCGCAACTTCGTTTGGCAGCAAAAACTGTTCCGCTTGCTACGGAGATAATTCCGAAAGCAGCTCCATGTCTCGGAACGTACCGAAGTCACGGGAGTAGACCCGTTTGAGCCCCCCTGCCGCACCCTTGAAACCGACGTGAGGATAGGTGGTCGCCAAGCTCACCCGCACGCCGGTCGGGGATACGTCGAGAACGACGCAGTTGCTTTGCAGCTCCTGGCTATAGACCGGGATGCCTCCGTGCCCGCTCGCTGCCACTGTCTCAAAGGACCGCTTGATGTCCCCACCAAAACCGGTGTTGATGAAGTGGAACGACGAAAACCAATTGCAGGCTGACGCAAAACCCCAGATCGGCGGATTGCCGGGATTTAGCCAATCCTCGAACTTCGTCACCTGGCCGTTGTGTGTGTCGCCTTCGATAAAGAAGGTCTTGTGCGCCCGACCTGCATTCCAAATGTGCCGGAAAATGGCGTCTCGCTCATAGCTGTAGTTTTTGAAGCAGTCGGTACCGTCCGAGCCCGATGTAGTTCGCCAGCCGTGGTCGCCATCAAGCATCAGCGGCGTGGCGATGCAGATATACTCATGAGGGCAGTTGTCGATCTGGTCGAAGAGCCATTCGAGTTGGGCCGTTCCGAGCATGGTCTTGTCGGGCCCGTCGAGCTTCGTCTTCTGATCGCGGAAGGTGCGGCCGTCGAGCACGATCATGCGAAGAGGTGGGTAATCGACGTAGAAATAGTTTCGGGTACCCCAGGGGCTCTCCGGAACACTCATTCCCTCCTGCTGGAGGAAATTCTCATTGAGGCGAAGGAAACCCAATCGGCTCGCCTGATAGCCGTTGTTGATCGATGTCGCCTCGCCGGGCGATACCCCGCCTTCACCCTCGGCGATGTCGTCCACGTCATTATAGCTGTGGTCGTGATCATCGAACATATACAGCCCGGGCAGAGCCGCCACGTCGCCGTAGCCGAATTCCTGCCCGCGCAGCTTCAGGGCATCCATGGTGGTCTTGTAATTCGAGAGGAAGTTCTCCACCGGCTGGCCGACTGCCTCGTCCAGAACGAACCAGGCCAAGTCATCGAGCGGATCGATTTCCTGTTCGGTTCCCACGTCAGAATAATACACGTCGCCGAGCCACGTGACCGAGTCGAACCGCTCCCGCTCCAACGCTGCCGCCGCCGCGCCAGCCCATCGGGCATTGCTCAAACTGCCATACCCAAACTGAAAGCCCTGCATACAGCTGATCATGCCCAATTTGTAGTTGCGACCAGCTTCTGATGCAGGTGTCGTGAATGCACCGCTGAACTCCCCGCCGCCGCTTCCGGTCGCCTTCCAATATATCTGGCGATCCTCGGGCAGATCGGCGAAATTGACGAACACATAGCCATGGTCCGAACTGGACGCGACGGCGCTGCCGGAGGCCAGAGGTGCCAGCATCCGCCGATCCTCGAACAGCTCGATCAACACGGTTTCCGTGTCGTCTGCGCGCGCGATAAATGAGGCTGTAGTCGCCGTCACTCCACCCACGCGAACACCTTCATTGCCCAGCATCGCTCAGACCTCCAGGCGCGAGCAGCGGACAAGAGTCGCGGGTTCAGGCGGGGCGTAGACATCGAGCCCCAGAGTGGCGTTCTGGGCAATCACCTTGGTCGCCTCTGGACGAACGCGAACGGCATTGAGCACTGTTGCAAGCGCATAATCATCAACACCAAACGTCACGTTGGCGTTGATGTCGAAGGTCGCGAGCGCTACTCCGTCCGCCTGCAACTCAGGTTCGGTGGGATCTACCCAGTCGCCTTTGCTCGTGACCGACAGGCGAGCCAACGGTTCGGGTGTATCAGCGGGAATGGAGAGCGGCCCATAGCCATTGTTCTTGACGATGTGGTGGTGCTCTAGCTGCTCGGCGTAGATCCTCAGCTCATAGAGCGCACCATCGAACTTGATCTGCCCGTCGGTACGCTCCCCTATCCGCATGATCTGGGCATTGGCGCCCGATTGAAGATTGGTCGCGCCGGCGGTGTCGCTGGCAAAACGATTATAGGCGAATTTCACCCCGTTTACCCAGACCGAAGCGGTCGCATCTGTGGCGCCGGAATTGGTCAGCCTGAACGCGATGGCCCCGTGCAAAACACCATCTTCGCGCGTGAACGCTGCCGAGACATCCTCTTCCAGACCGTCCGTATAGTCGATGACGACATCGCCTGCATCATTTGTAAGACGGAAGCCGCAATAGAGTGTACCGGCCTCGCGCGGGCCGAAGCGGACTTCCAAAGACGCGCCCGAGGCCGTGTCGCCGATCGTGAAGAACACCGGCCGGTCGGCCTCTGTATTATCGCCGGAGATGGATGCCCACCACTCGATGGTCAGGCCCCGGCCGTTGGTGGTTCCGAGATTGAGGCCAGCGGGGATTTCATCAGCGCGAAGATAAGCCGTGCCGTCGAGACGTGCGAAATCGGCTGCACCTACGGCCGTCGATGCGCGAACATAAACGTCCGTGTCGGGATCGACATAGACATCACCCGCCGAACCGATTGCGATGTGCTTGCTTCCGCCGCCCGCGAGCTCTAGTGCCGTTGTTTCGACAATGGGAAGTACCTCGGCCACAACTGCTGTAGGCGTCGTTCCGCCGCCGCTTCCGCCGCCTGACACACCCGCCCATCCGGCATAGGACAGCTCTGCCGCCACAGTATATCCCGAATCAACGGTGGCTGTTGCGGCGCTGCCCTCGAACTGCGGGACCGGGAGGACGTTTGCCCGAAATCCCCGGTTCTGAACCGGAAATACGGCATCACCCGCCGCCAAGGGAATGCCCACCTCGACCGTTGCCGAAACCGTCGACATCGCCACCACTTGGATCATCCAAGCGTAACCCTCCGAGAGTTCGAGCAATGGAAAATCCAGGGTGACCGTTTGAGTCGGACTGGTGCCCGCCCACCCATCACCAGGCGCGAAAAGCTGCTCATAGACGAACTCGTCGCCCTTGCTCGTATCCGGCCCGACATCAAGATCACCTGACGCGCCGTCGAAAGTGCTTTCGTTGCGACGGTAAATGCGCAGATTAAGTCCATATGCCGCCGCGTCGAGCCCACTCATCGAGAAGGCCATCCGGTCCACCAGGCGCGCATCGCTGGATGGCGGAAGATAGACGACAAAGCCGGCTCGCCCTGTACCCAGTTCCGTTGCATCCACCGAATAGACTTCTTTCCGCTCGGGGATCAGAGCACTCTCAATGGCGCTCACCCGTGAGGCGCGGGCACGGTCAGGCTCGGCGATCGTGCGGACTTCCATCGCCGATCGGAAATTCGTACCGTTTGTTGACGCTGCCGTGCCGTTGGTAACGGCCGTCGCGGTGCGGACCCATCCTTTGAGGATTTGATCAAGTCCCGCGTTTTCTGCATTGTTGTAACGGCGCATCGTGATGTTCACGGCGTCGCCCGAGCCGTCCAGCGCCGTAACTTCAAACAGGTAATAGAACCCATCTCGCACCACCAGCCTCGGCAGAGTGAGTGTGGCAACCTGCGATCCCGCGCCATCTGCTTTCTGCAGCACGACTGAAGCGGGCTGATTGCCTTCATGAATGAGAAGGTCTGCCGCGATAGGTGGCGCTGATGTTACGTCGCCCCCTGCCGCTCGCTCGTAAACACGCAGGCGAAAGCTGCTGGCAACATTTGCCACATCCACGGGCAGTTGCAATTGATCGGCTACGCCGTCAGACGTGGCAAGGAAGCCGCCAATAATCTGTGCCATACCGGGAATTGCACTCCCGAATGCCAACTGGACATTTGACGAGAAAAGTGGCGTGGGAGCCAAGGCTGGAATGGCCATTTCGTGCGCGAGATCGCGGACTTTGCGGTCGCTTTCTCTTACAGCGGCGACCGAGGGAAATGTAGCGATCAGGTCCGACACGGTGCTCGAAATCCGGCGATAACGACGCGACGCGATCTGGCCTGCAGCCTGCACGTCGAACGTCTCACCGTTGGCGACCGCTGCCCTGCCAGTCGCTTCATCAGCATAGGTCTGGGCGTTGACGATAGAGGCATCGCGGGCGAGTTCCGCGCGATCGGCTTCGTCAGATGCAGCTTCTGCAAAGCCGAGCCCCGTGGCTGCCGCCGCTTCGGCATCGGACTTGGCCTCCAGGGTCTGATCTCTGAGGGTTTCCCATGTGCTGGGCGCAACGGCGAGCGCTTCGTCGCGATAGCCCTTAGCCTCCTGGGCATAGGCATTTGCCACGGTCTCCGGCAGGTCGCCCTTTCGAACCCACTCGCCGCCTTCGAGCGCGTATTGGCCTCTGACTTCCTCGTCCTCATCAAATAGCGAGAGCCCGACATCGCCGTTCTGATAGCTGCCCTTGACGGCATCGAGATCGGCAAAGGTCGATTTGACCACCTTTGCTGTGATCGCGCCGGCGCCGGACGCGATCTGCGAGCCGAGCGCCGACACAGCCATGCGACCGGTGCGCTGTACGCCATCGATCTGGGTGTTGACCAGCACTTCGTCGGCCGCCGAAATCGCTGGAAGATTGGTTGTACGTTCTCCGATGATGCTCATCTTTTTCCCCAGATGTTCAAATGACGATGACGCTGCCCAGGGCAAGGGGCGCGCTTTCGCGTCCCTCGGCATTGGCAGCCGTGATCCAATAGAAGGTCTCGCCCTGGGCCAGGCTGGTGAGCCCCTGCTCGTAGACGATGACATTGTCGATGCCGCCTTCGAACGTGTCGTCGGCCTTTAGGGCAAATCCGGTGTTTCCACTGGCAGCGACTAGCGCGCCCAGCACTTGGCCGTCTGCGCCGACCGAAGGTCCGTCGACATCGGTGCCACCGGTCAGCGAGGGTGTCACCGTACCGGCTAGGGCTCCTATTAGATCGAAGGCAAAGCGGTAAGTTTTGCCGGTCGAGAGTGTGAGTGCCTGTTCGATCTGCGATGCGGTGCCAGCCGTCTTCTGAGCGGTGCTGTCGGTGATCGACCAGCCGTCGCCCTTCGCCCAATCGGTGTCGGCGGAGAACCCCCCGTTGGTCACCAGGCTGACTTTGGTGCTGTCGCCGTCGACATGCGAATAGCTCGACAGCGGAGCGCCCGTGAGCGTAGCCACCGACACCGACGTTCCAAAGTCGTTGACGGAATTGCGGTAGATCCTGACGGTTTCGAAATTTGGCCCGGCCGGCGTCGAGTAGTTAATGAAGGCAGCCCCCATGCCACCGACGACGCTGGCGCTCGGCACGGGGTCAGGTGCCGGTTCTGGCGAAGCGACTGTGCCGTAGACAGGGTCTGCGTATGCGCTCGGATAGCCAGCCGCGCTGGTCGCGAGGACCTGGATCTCGATGATGTCGCCCGGCCCATACCCCGTCACCGTGGCCCCGCCATCACCGGCCGGAATGGCGGACATTATCGTCCACGCCGTTTCGCCGCTGAGCCGGTGCTGCAGCGTAAAGCTCGCAACAGTGGCCGTGCTGCCCGCGCCCGGTTCGATAAGGACGATGAGGCCATCGGCGATATCGTCGGTGTAGTGGGTTTCGATCGACGTGATGCTGGGCACGGCCGGCAGCGATATGATTGCACCGGCGTCACTTCCCGCGCGCCCGTTCCAGGCCGGCGGCACCTCGGCATCGGTGAGTTGATCAATGATCGGTGCCTGGGCAAGCATGCGCAGCACCGTGGTCATTCCATCCCCCGCCTGTGTGCCCGAGACAACCAGATCAATGCTCTCTTCGCCGAGGACGCCGAACTGGACGATCTCCCCATGCGCAGGCACGTCTCCCTCGCCGGTTAAGGCGAAACTGTCGGTACGACCCGCCTCTGTGCGAACGGTCCGGATGACACTCTCGAAGGTTGCTTCCTCGCCCTCGCCAACCTGATGCATGAAGCGGATCGCATAGTCGGTGCCTGGCTGCATTTCGACCCAGCCGTCGAGCGTGACATACTGGTCGCGAACCGCACTGACCCGCAGCGCTGCCAGGGTCTTTTTCAGCGTCTCATAGCTCCCCTTTACGAAATCGCCACGCGTGGCGGTTCGGACGGCGCCGGACTGGACGGCCTCGAAGACATCGGGGCGATGGATGATTTCGTATTGCCGCCGGCGCAACTCAATCCAGATCTCATCGGGATCGGTCTTGCCTGGCATTGGCAGTTCCTCGGTGACGCTGATTTCGCCAACATATCCGGGCCAGCGCACCACACGCTCGCGCACCTGGTAGTCGCTGGTTTCGTCAAGAAATTGCGTCCGCAGAGCATGCGGCGGTCGGAGATAGTTCCGTTCCCAGGAGAAGTCGCGGCTGTTGCGCGAATTGATATGGGCTACGACCAGGTCCTGGGGCCGATCGATAACGACGCCGTAGCGGCTTCCGTCATACCGCGGCGCAGCACGGCCGGCGGCGGCAATCTCGGTCAGCGCGTCCCAGACCGAGCCGTCAAAGTCGCGATTACGGTCGTATTTAAGACCCTTTAAACGGCAGAAATCGTGCCACTCCTGAATCTGTTCGAGAGCGATGGCGCTGTCGGACTCTGGGTAGGCGATCTCAGGTCCCTGAAGCACATGGCGGAAGTGAGATGCAGGGTTGCGTGTCTTGCGCTCCACCCATTCCTCGGTCTCGTGATCCCAGTCGAGGATCTTGCGCTCGGCCAGAGCATTGAACGTGTCGAGCATGGCGTTGAGCTGATATGTGGCACGAACACGAATCGCAATCAGGCAGAGCGGCTTGTCGAAATTGATCGGATATTCCGGCCGGAAACTCTGCAGTGCCGCCCAGACGGTTCGGTCCGCCACGTTGCTTTCGGCGGCCTCGTGCGTGACCCGGGTGAGCCGGATTTCCCACCGTCCCCGACTCGCCAACGTCCAGCGATATGAGCGGAAGAACCCTTCGCGCTTCTTGGCGGAAAACGACAACGTCTTGATCGTCGACCAGGACCCGCCGCTGGCAGGTCGCGCTTCTACGCGGATCTGCACGCTTCGGGACTTGGGGTCGCCGGCATTGTCACCTGAAGTCTGGTAGGCAATCAGCCCACTAGGGAACTGGATGAGAACGCAGGCTTCGGTCGCGTCACCAGCCGTGAACCGCGACACCGGCGTTTCGGGGCCGGTGCCGGTGATGTCACCCGATGCGTTTCGGATACGATCGCGGCGCAGCTCGGCGCCAAGACTGTCCTGGATGACCTGCGAGGGATAAATCGTTACCGGATCATCGTACGCATAGCCCTCTCTGATCTCGTACTCGACGTCTTCGAAATTGCTGAGCGGGGTGTCCTTGATCCTCAGATCGGAAAGCTCGACAGGACCATAGCCGAATGTAAAAAGCGCCCGCAGATACTGGTCATCGCCGATAACCTCGGTGTAGCTCGGAGCGGCAAAGACCGGTGCGACGCGGAGCTTGCCCAGCAACGAGGCTAGCACACCATCCGGCGCGGCAGTGTTTTGCCAACCGGAAATCGAAAACAGTGGCTTTTCGCTCTGTTGTGAACCTCCAGCCTGCTGCGGCGGAATAAGGGCATTGACCAGGGCACCGCCGGCGATCGTCAGGCCCGCGACAGCGACGGCCGCACCGATCTGTCCCAGCATTGCTGATCCGGTCGCAGTCGCGATTGCCGGGCCGACCCACATCTGACCGATCGCCGTTGCGGCGATCGACACAGCAATAAGCAGGACGCTCCTCAGCTCGTCGCCGGCCGGAGCCAGGCGGATGACCACCCGCACACCAGGGCGCGGGCGAATACGCCTCCACAGCCGTCGCGATGACAGGAGGGTCTCGCCGGCATTGGACACCAGCCAGACGCGTGCCCGATCCATCGCCTGGTCAGCCAGTCCGGGCAATGTGCTGGAGACGATTTCGGCAACGGTAAGTCCGGCCGGCATCTCCAGTTCGATCCGGCGTTCGTCGGGGCTTAGCCCAGGCAGGGCCAGTACGGGTGTCAGAGAGGGCATCGCACCCTCCCTTCGGCAATCAGACGGTGGCGCCAGATGCCGGTCAGGCGGGCCGCCCAGGGACCGCCGGAATAGTGTTCGAGACACGACGGCTTGCCGCTTGTGACGTGCAGCATCCGCCCTGGAGCCACCACGATACCGATATGACTCTCCAATAGGCCACGCCGGATCGTGACCAGGTCGAAATCCTGCGGGACTTCGACGCGGGTCCATTCGCTTTTTGCGCCCTCGATGAGTTGAGCGATCTCGCGGCGCTCTTCAGTGGAGGCATAGCCGCCCTCATAGGTTGGCAGCGGAATGCCCAGCCAGTCGTAAACGAGCCAGGCAAGGCCCCAGCAATCGACGCCAGCACGCGATCGACCAAGGTCGGCGTATGGCAGCCCGACAAATTGCGCGGACCAGTGGATCATGGGTGGAGCCCCGGAAAGCGTTCGCGGGTCATCCGCCCCATAGGCCAAGGCTCGGCCGTTACCGGATCGCGGGAGATCGAAAGAACGACGCCTTCGCCTTCCTTCTTGGCCGAGAGCAGCTCGAATCCCAACCACTCCTGCTCGATGACGTTCGGGCTTGAATGGAGAACCACGGCCATCGAAACCTGTGCGCGTTCGATCGTGGAGGTCAGCACTTCGACCAGGTCGTTGTCGATGCCCTCGATCACAAAGCGGGCGGACGGCGGACGGTCTTCTTCGTCGTCCGGCAAGAGCACCGAAACCAGAACGAACAGGAATGCCTGGTCATCGTTGGTGGGATCTGCACCGAGCCAGTTTGAACGGGTCCCATAGGAGAGCGGGCTATAGCTGATGCGTTCGGTCGGGTCTGACGATATCCTGATGACCTGCTCGGTCTCGGGGTGCGTTATCTGAAGCAGAACGACTTCGACGTGGTCCGAACCGATGGCATCGTGAGCCAGGCGCGCATTGACCGAGATCTTGCGGCTCATGGCAGCACCACCAGGTCGAACTGGATGCGCCACTCAACGCCCACCGGTGTTTCACCAGGCAAGAGATCGCCAAAGACGCACACCCACGTCGCCGCGATCAGCAAGGGCGTGTCGTCCTCGGTCATCAGGATCGTGCCATCAGCGCCCCACAATGAAAGGCCGTCACGGCCCCAGTCGGGGACGAGAAACGGAAGGGATCCCGAGCCCACTTCCTCGTCGTAGAACCGCCAGAAACGCCCGCGCTCGTCGGCTGTGGCCATAAAGGCCATACCGATCGTTTCAATGGCCTTGGAGATGCCCAGGCGCATACGGGGCGGTCCCTGGTCGCCCTGCCGACGGCGGCGATTGTCGCCGATCTGCTGGCTGTAGCCATCACGGAGAGGACGTTCGAGTTCGGCGGGCCAGGTTGGCATCATCATCTCTTCCTCAGCCTCCCCGTCGATCGGACAGCGCGCTGAGCCGGCCCCGGTCGGGAGATGGCACCGGCGACGACTTCTTCGAACCAGATTTCCTGCCGCTTTCCGCCCGGCGTGTCCTCCTCGCGCGAGCGCATCTCGAAGCCCGACGGCGGCGTGATGTTCTGCTCGAAGTTGAACTGTGTCCGCCAGTTGTCATTGGCCTGGTTGCCATTGGCGACGTGGACCCCCAACTGCCCGCTGCTGTTGCGGGCAAGTGGCATGATCGCCTCTTCACCGGCTTCACCCATCACGCCCAAAGCGGCACCTTTGGCGAAGGCGAAAAAGGTCGGGCTGGAAACGATCTGGTTTCGGTGGGCGTCCAGTGTATCGCCTCCGAACACGTTGCCGTTGGCATTGGGCACAATACTGGCCGTGCCACCCGCCGATGGGATGACCATCGAGATCAGAGCACCGATCCCGTCGCTGATGACGCTGTCGGCCCAGGCAGCGGCAAAATCCCAAGCTTTGTCGATCAGCATGTCGAACACGTTGCCGGCAACATCGCCACCTTCGCGCATTGCCTTGACTATTCCCGAACCTACGCCTTCGAACGCGTCTTCGAGCTCCTCGGCCAGATCGAAGGCGTCGTCTGCAAAGCGCCCGGCCACGCCTTCGGCCGCCGCGAATTCGCCCGCCAGTGCGTTGATTTCGGCAAGCAGTGCGGCGGTGACGACAACACCGTCTTCCTCGGCCGCGCGCACCATCTCCATGGCCGTGACGAAGCGGAGAGCCGCTTCCTCTCCCAGTCCCATGGCGACCTGTTCGATGTGGAGTGCATCGATCTTTTCTTCGATGCTTTTGGTCACGCGCTCATAGGCGCTGACTTCATCGGACCTGGACGGCCGGTTCAGGCGCGCCAGCTCCGAGCGGCGTTCCTCTGCGGCCAAACGATCCTTGGCAATCTGGGTAGCCGCTTCCTCGGACAAGAAGGCGCCAGTCTGTGACGCATCGCTGCGCACGCGCTCGATTTCGCGCTCGAGGTCGAGCTGCTCGGCGGTCAGGGAATTGAGACGCTGTTGCTCGGAGATGAATTCCGAGGTGTCGGCAAGGGCGCCCAGACCGCGCTCGATCGCGCTGCCGATGCCCGGCAGATCCGCGCGGAAGTCGGCAGCGCGCTGGGACGCTTCGGCAAGGGCGGCGGAAACACTAGAAAGCACAGACTGGAGATTCACCAACGACGGCACGATTGTTGAACCCGTCGTATTGGCGAGAATGGACAGGACCTCGTCCAGTTCTTCAGTCGTGGCCGTGCCGTCCTCTACACCCCTGGCGAAATCATCAAACGCATTCTGGAGCGCCGAAATCGAAGATGCTTCCTCTCCAAGGTCCTGCAAATCGACGCGTGCATTGGCAAGTTCGCCTCGCAGGTCCGGAAGCTGGTTGCGCAGATCCGCGAACGCCTGATCGATAGCGCTGCCAACAGCCGCTTGCCGGTCCTCGGCGTCCTGGGCGCGCTCGAGCTCGTCGACATAAGCCTTGAGCGCCGGCGTCGCATCGCCCCAACGTTCGGCCACGCTGCGGATCAGGTCTTCCTGTTCCTCGATAACCCTGGACGAGTCGCGGCCATCGGTGAGCACCGAGGAAAAATACTGGAAGGCGGCCGCGCCGGCGGCGATGACGCCGATCGTCAGCAGCGAAACAGGGCTGATGACGCTAAGGAACGCCGAACCAAGCGCCTTGACCGCGCCGGCTGCTCCCATGGGACCAATCACCTGGGAGACCTGGGTGCCTTGCTGGAGCGCCAGCAGAAGCGGAGACTGGCCCGAGGCCATCATCAAGCCGATATCGTTGAACTGGGCGGCCAGGTTGGCGGTCTGAAACGAGCTGGCGCGCATCGCGTTCGCGCTGTTGCGTGACGCGGCCGCATTGATGTTGGCCGCCTGGGTGGCCGTCGTGTACTGGGCATCGAGCCGCGCGATCGCCGCCGCCTGCTCCTGGGCATTGATCGCCCCGACCGCATGCGCCCTGTTGATCCCATCGAGTTCGGTCTCATAGCGCTTGGACGCCGCAAAGAGCGGGTTGTAGCGCGCCCGAAGGCTGTCGAGCTCGCGCCCATACGCGTCGATATCGGTCGCCGCCTGCCGGGCGCTGCGGGCGCCGAAGCTATCGGTGGACTGGAAGATCCGCGCCTTGATCTGGCGCTCGGCTGCTGTCGCGGCCGATGTGATCTCCTGGATGGCTGCCGTCGATGCCCGTGCGCCCGATCTGACCTCGGAGGGATCGAGAGTGGCCTTCATCGAAATGACGAAGTTTTGCGTCATGCCAGACCCTCGGAGGCAAACGCCTCGAGCGCAGCCGCTTCCATGACCTGCATGTCTTCGAAGAGCCCCGGACCGTCATATCCCTTGTGACGAATGACGGCATCGGCGGCGGAATAGTCGATGCCCAGAAAGAAGATGCGCGAAGGCGCAAAGCCGCCCCCTCTCGCTACCGCCCGCCATTGCGTGACCAGTTCGAGAAAGAGCTTCAGCGGTTGCGCATTGATGTCCCAGATCATGGGCATGGCTTTGTCGTCTTCAATCGTGTCGGGATCCACCGAGACGCCCAGGTCAGCGAAATCGCTTGCCTCGGCTTCGGTGATGCTGGCCTGCTGAGAAGGATCGGACCGGCCAATTCTCGCGTAGGCCCATGCGCGAGCGGCCGCCTTCAGTTTCCCTTGCGTGCTCCATCCTGGCTGGTCGCTTCGGCATAGGCGCGGTAGACGCCGGCGCGGAACCATTCCATCTCGAGCGCCTGTTCGAGCGCCTCGGTCGAGAACGGCACGGCGTCGCCGTCATCGGTTTCGACTTCCTCGTTCCAGCCCAAAAGGACCCTGCGGATGATGTCGTGTTCGTGTGCGGCACGCTCGGCAGGATCGGCCAGCGTTTTGTACTGCTCGGTCAATTCGCTCAGCTCGCTGCGCGGCAAGTAGCGAAACTTTCCTTCAAACTTCTGCTCGATCTTGGCGCCGGCCCGCTTTGGGTCCGGCACCTTCATCTTTACCGGCCAGGAGAAAACGTGTTCGGTCGTAATGACGAATTTCATCGGCTTTTAAACCCCGTTTGAATAGCTGATTATTTGACCGTGATGGTCAACTCATCGTTGCCGGTGCTCGGGCAGAGCATCAGCGGAAGCGAATAGTTGAGGACGTTGTCGGTCTGGCCTTCGGTGGGCCGCCCGATCTCGACCGACGGCGCATCGAACTCGACGATGTTGCCCGCCGCCGTTCCGTGAACCGCCTCGAGCGCTCCCCGCGTGCGCTCCCGGATGATGGAAAACCAGTCTTTGGTGGCCAATGTGTCGGCTGCAACCACTGCGGTACCGGACGCGGCCCGATCGGAGAGCGCGATCTTCTCATCGTTGATGAGCATGCGCGGGCTGACCGCTTGGCCCATGTCGAAGGACAGGCTCTCGAACGCGCCTGTGAACCCGTGAAGCGCGGCCGTGGTCTTGGCCTTGCTCACCGGCACGGGCTTGATGAAGCCTGTGTGGTCGACGGTCGGAAGTGCCGAGTCGGCGATCGTCCCCAGGAGACCCATCATGGTGAACCGGAAACGCGGAATCTGGCTGGGCACCAAAGAGACCGTAAAATTGCCCCTGCAGCCTAGGAGAATGTGCCGCACACCGTCCCGGTTGTAATAGAGACTGGCGCTCTCGAAGGTCGCTGAGACGGGATTGTAAACCACGTCCTCGCCTTCGCTGACGGTTTCCGCCATGCCGCAAGCGCGCAGAAGCGATCCATAGGCCGGCGCATCGCCGGCAGTGCCCGAACCTGCCACCTCGATCGAGAATTCGATCTGACCGTATTCGCCGGTCAGCATGACGCCCTGCTGGCCCATGTAGGGCAACAGCAGATCGCGACTGGCTTCACCACCGGCCAGCGGCGTGAAACTGACATCGGTGCCCAGCATGGCGTTTGCGACGCCGGTGGGCGTCGCATCGGTGCCGTAGGTGTCTTCGAGCTTAGCCAGCAGGGCCAGCTTTTTCCAATAGCGCTCGGCCATGGCTTACTTGCCTTTCTCTTCGGGCTTGGACGCGGGCTTCTCGGCCGCCTTGGGCGGCGTCCTTGAGAGCTTGTCCCCCTGGGTGCGGAAATAGCGGCCGCCTTCGGCCGGAACGGATTTGGACGCGGGCATCAGCTTTGCTCCTGCAGGTAGGTCGGTGCCGAAAAGGTGTCTTCGTGCCAGACGTAGCCGCCACGGGCCTCGCTGATCTCACCGGACACGTGGGTGATTGGCTCGTCGACGCCCTCTGGTTCCCAGCCGATCAGGCGGCCACGTACGAAGGCCTTGGCCGCTTCGACATCGTCGGATGTGGCGCCGCCACGCGGAAGGCTCTTGTCGTCGATGACAGTCACGACCATGACGTCACGCTCCATGCGCTGGAGCACCGGGCCGCTCATGCGTTCGCTCTCGCCGCTGACCTCGCGTGCAACCAGGACAAACGCTGCCGGTGTCGCATGCGGGCGGTCCTTGACCTGGGCGAGCTCCGCAGCGCCTTCCACGATCCGGAATATGGTGTCCCCTTCGAGGAGGCGGGCCTTGAACGCGTCGACGATGTTCATGCCTCATCTCCCGTCAGATGCGCGGTCGCGATTTCAGTCAGTCGTTGCCGATCGGCATCCGAGACGCCGAGGTAGGGACGGGCCGGAATGGTGACGGTGTGGGCGCGAATCGAGACGTCACGGTCCTGGGCACCGCGTGACCCTCGTTTGGCAAAGCGCGTGCGCATGCCGCCGCCCTTCTTGCGGATGGACTTGAGTGACACCGTGCCCTGGCGCGCCGGCATGTTGATTTGCCCGCCAAGTTGATGGATGCGCGAATAGACCAGGTTCGAACCCCATTCGAAGCTCGAGCCGTTGATCTCATAAGCGATCGAGCGGTAAAGCCGCGTCGACTGGCGCAGGATATGAGCATGGCCGCGTCGACCGCGCCCGGCGCGCTTGTTTGCCGTCCTGGGCGAAAGTGCCTTCCAGGGCGTCCCGTCCGGTGCCCGTTCGCGCTCGAAATTGCGCTGGGTCGAAAAGACCATGTGGGCGCCCATGGCATTGAGCGCCGGATCCAGCTGCTGGGCGCGGGCCTCAAGCTGCTCGAGGAACGCGCGCGCTGCCTTGTCGTCGAGCCGATAGGAGACGCCGAGGGTCATCAGTAACCCGCCAGCTTATTGCGCGAAAAGACGCGCTCGGGAGCCTCGACAGCAATCTGACCGCCGCCCGATTGCGCTGCCGGCACGCCTTCGGCCTCAAGCCCGACCTTCCCGGTCGCAACGTCTTTTAGCCAGGCAATAGCATCGGAATAGGCCATTCGGACCGGGCTATCTTTTTCCGCCGTTTCCCCGTGCAGGAAATAGCGCGCCACATCGGCCGTAATCTTGGTCAGCACCGAAGGGATCGGCGCGATCGGCAGCTTGTAGACCTTTGCCAGGTACCCGTTCACCACACCATGCGCGTCCGCCAGATGACCGTCGACAACGGTGTCGTCGATCGTGCTGGCGGGCACGTTGGTCCGATCGGTGAGCTGGATCAGCTCACGCTCTCCGAAACGATCGATCAGATCTTGCTTGGTGCAGTAGGACACGGACAGACTACTCGGTTGGGCGGGCGGCTGGGATCCAGGTGAGGACCGGGTCGGCCTGGATCATCTGCAGCTGCTCGAAAGTTACCTCCACCACACGCGGCTCGCGCGTGAAGTACATTCCGGCGCGCCAGCGGCCCTTCTTGGGTCCGGTCACTTCGATCAGCCCTTTTTCGTCATCGTCAGCAGGGTCCGCTGCGGAGGCAGCCGGAACGCTGCCTCCGCTATCGAATGGTGCGGGAGCGGGCTGAACCCCTTGTTTCAGGTCTCCAATGTCCCCGTCGCCGGGGAGAGGTTGACCGCTGGAGGCCTCGCGAGCCGTGCCAGACTCCCTCTGGGTATTGGTTTGTGACGCCGTGGCCGCTTCGAGCTTCATCGCCTCGACGGCCTGCGCGAGGCGCTCCTCGCGATCGGCGTCTGCCAGTGCGTTCCAGGCTTCGAGATCCAGTCCGCTGTCTTTGTAGGCACGGGCGACGACGTCGCCGAGCTGCACCAGCATATTCTCCGCAATCTCGATTTCCGAAGGCAGGAGATTGGAGCCCAGAAGGGTCTTCGCGTGTTCGTCAGTTTCGCCGGCGGCCACCAGTTTTTCCGCTTCGGCGATCCAGGCAGCGACATCCACTTCGGCGCCAAAGCCGGGCTTGTTGCTCAACGCCTTGGCATCGGCCTGGGCAAGTGCGGCAAATGTGGCGATGCCTTCGGCCACGAGCTTTTTCGCCGTCGCTTTGCCGATGCCCTTGATCGTGGTGAGATCATCCATGGTCTTCGTCCTTTCGGGTTTCACAGAAAGGGTCTTCAAACCCCTTTTGAGAAACCCGGTGGCACATGCCGCCACCGGATCATCAAAACTCTGCCGTCCGCCCTAGACAGGTGCGAGGGACAGGGGTGGATCGAGATGCGGCAACGCCGGAATCGGGATCGCATCGATCGGGGCGTAGCTCACGGGTGTCTGCGGCAGAAACACGCCGGCGCCGGGCTCATCCGTCGACTGGAGCGACATCACGGCAAAGTCCTCGACCGAAATCAGAACAGCATCGGTCAGGCCAGGGCCGGCAGCTTCCGCCAGGGCGATGGGATCGTCGAAGTCGGTTGCGGCTGCAGCTGCGGGACTGGCCAGCATGAGGCCGGTCGCGAGCAGCAGTCCAAGGGGTGCAAAAGCACGAAGCAGGTTCATCAAACTTCCCTTCGGGTCTCACAGGGAGCGTCTCATGACGCCCCCTCTGAAACCCGCCGCCATGGGCATATGGCGGCGGGTCGGTTACCTGGTGACGCCGTCAAGCCAGCCAGGGAACGACGAGGAGCTCGGCGGTGCCTTTCCACTCATTGGTTTCGCCGCCAGCGGCATATTCGGAGTTGAGGACCTTCCGGGCCGCACTTTCGAGCGAGGGTGGGACAACCAGAAGGTTGGGCATGATGCCTAGCGGCCGCCCGTGATCACCCTTGAAGCTACCCATGGCTGCGCGTGCAGCTCCGTAAGCGGCCGCATTGAAGGTCTGCTTGGAGCCGTAGGCCATCTGCCAGAAGCCGAACCCGACATTGCAGCGGCCGTCGCTGCCGTAGATGAACTCGTTGCGGTGAAAGACGTTATCGTCTTCGTCCTTGTCCTTGCGCACGAGCTTGTTGAACGTCTTGCGTTCCTGGAAGATCAGGGGCTTGAGCGCGCGCGAGGTGTCGAGCAGGAACCAGGGCGTGCCCGACCCGCCGCCGGTGTTGGAGACGCTCTGGATCTCGCCGTCCGCGTCCAGCACCGGGTGATCGGTGTCAAAGAAGAACTGACCGTCGAAACATTCGGTGGCAAAACCGTCCTTGAGCAGCGCCCAGACCAGCTCATCGGGGAACACGGCGGCAAGACGCCCGAGCTCGGAGAACAGCGGAGAGTAAATCCCCAGGTTGTCGTCTTCGATATGGTCGCGATTGACGCCGACCGTGTTCTCGAAGTGGCGGTTCTTGATTTTGTAGCCGTCTGCCTCGATCGACTTGACGATGCGATCGCCGAGCCATTCGCGGAAGCCGGGCAAATCCTTGAGCCAGCCATACTCATTCTCGGAAGTGGTCGAAGGCACCCGGGTCGCGACCCGCGACCAGAGGGGTGCAACGCCCTTAAAACCACCGGTAAAGGCTGCACTAAACCCGGTGTAGAGCGAATTGAGATTGGAATTATTGATGTCCATTGAGGCGGTCCTTAGCGCAGGTCGACCCAGACGCCCTGGGCGTCCACGTCGAAGATGGTTCCGGCTGCCGAGCGGGTGCTCGTGCCATCGGTGAGCGCGACCGTCTGATCGTCGACCCCGTAGCAGGTCGAACCGATGTCCTCGGCCGTGATCTCGTCGGCCCCGGCCGAGTTGTTGAACCGGAAGATACCGGCCTCGACCTCGACCTGGACGTCGCCGTCAGCCCCGTCCGTGTTGTCGGCGCTGGCTAGAAACATGCCGACGGCAACAAGGCCGGTCGCAACCGACATCGGCTCGGCAAAGCCACCATTGAGGACGGCGAGCCCGCCCTGGTGAACCACGGCGTCGGCTGAAAGGCCGAAGCTGCGGCGATCGCCGGACCGCTTGACGGTTCCGCGAGCTGCATTGAGCGCTGCCATTTAGTTGGCCTCCATTTTGCGCGCCGCGATGAAGTCCTCATCGCTCAGCCCCATCGAAGCAGCGACGATCTTGTCGCTCTCGGACAGGCTGGGCTTAGAGGGATCGCGGGGCGTTGCGGTGAGCTGGGCGGCCGTCAGGCTGGGCGCGTTGCCCAGGAACTTCTGGAAGCCCTCGGGATCCTTGGCGGCATAGCTCATCGCCCAATCCTTGTTGGCCGGACTGACCTTGCCAGCCGTGATGGCGCCATCGACGGCCTCGGTGACGGCTTTGCTCGTGACGCCGGTCTTTAGCTCATCGAGCTCTTTCCTGACGTCCATGAACATCGACATCGGCACGAACTTGGTGGCGTCGACTTCGGCCTCGTCCTTTGTCTTGGCCGAGACGGCCGCGACGATCTCGTCGGATTTGGCATCTTCCTTGAGCCCTGCCGCGACCGCGATCTTGCCCAAGGTGCCCGCCACGCCCTGGACGGCCGTGGCGATGGTTTCGAACTCGGCGTCGTCGCCGAGCTTCAGGGAGGCGGCAACCGTGTTGCGGCCGTCCTGGAGCTTCTTGATCGCCGCAGCGATCTGGTCTTCGGTCGCGTCCTCGGGAAGGCCGAGGAGCTTCGCGATAGACTTCATGTCTTCGCTTCCTTCTGTCTGGAGATTGGCCGCGACGGCCAGGTTGTCGATCGCGGGGTTATTGACGAGCCCCGCGTTTCGGATCAGCCGCACCCGGCCGGTCTTGTCCGTGCCAAAGAGCGGGGAGATGTAGCGATACTCGCGCTGGCGGATCGCGGTGGCAGCGGCCTCGGTCCAGTCGACCTTGCCGTAGATGCCGTCTTCTCGGGCCTCAAAGGCGGTGAACCAGCCGGCCGCCCTGGCCGTGCCGGCAACACCTTCTTTGACGCCGTAGAAGGATTGATGGTCGTAATCGACCATGATGTCGGTGGAGCCGGCGGCCTTTAGGCTGGCATCAATGATCGTCTGAAGCTCTTGCTTTGTGCCTGCCGTGAACGGGCCGCGCCCGTCCCGACCCGAGAAGGTGCCGGCCGGCATGATCTTGATCCAGACACCGGCGGCAGCGTCGGCTTCGACGAGCGGAGCCATCTGGGACGCCGCGATCATGTTGACCGGGGCGACCTGGTTGAAGGCGATCAGCGAAAGAGCAGAGTTGACGGTCGTGTCCATGAGTGGGACAGTCCCATGGCCAACCACCCCAATCAGCCCACAAGGGCTTGCCGACATAAGAGATCGGACCGCGATAGCGCCATAGAGCGCCGTTAAACGGGTTTTAAACGGGGGTAAGGGGGTAACCCGCTACATCGACCCGGCCAAAGAGCTCCACGGCGCTCCTGCGCGGTTTCTCGCGGTTCGCAAATTTTGGCGACCGTAGAGGGTCAAAGGAAGGTGTGCGTCTTGTCAGCGAGCCGGTCCAGCGTGACGGCATGACCGGCGCGCCCCGGATTGTAATCCCAACCAGGATCAATGCCGATCGGGATCTCGCGCACTTCGCCAGTGCGTTTATTTTCCCAGGCGCGGAACTCTTCCTCGGGCGGCTCGAACCGAAGCACCTCTCCCTCTTCGAGCAGCTGGTCGATATCGGCCTGGGACAGGCTCTGGATCGTGCAATGGCAATTCCAGCCATTGGGGGCGAAGTGGGTTTCCCAGAAGGGATGGTCGATCGGCAGGACAATGTTGTGCCAGGCCTGATGATGAAGCCTGGGATTTTCCTGCCCGACGAGGTGGACATAGCGCAGGAACGGCCGAGCGGCCCGATTGCGGTCGATCGACGCCCAGTGACCGGCGGCGTAGGACACGCGCATGTTGACGTCAAAGATCGTCTGCAGCCGGCGCGGGCTGCCCAACTGGACCTCGACGGGATCGCCGGTTTGAGGATCAATCTGCTGGCTGCGACCCCACCAGCCCTTTTGCTGAAGGAGCGGCGTGATCTGCCTGGCGAACTCGTCAAACGTCTTTCCTTCGGATAGCGCCACGAGCAGCGCCTGGTAGATATCGTCCAGGATGTCGAATCCTGCGGACTTTGCGACGGTGAACATCGCCGCGTGCTCGTTCGCGTACACATCTTGCCAGGCGAAGGTTGGCTCCAGGTTGAGCCCGCGCGCCTCTAGTGCGGCAATGGCGTCTCGCGGCTGTAGCGCGCGCAGCACGGCTGGCATTAATCGAGCTCCTCTTCGGCCTCTCCAGAGATCCGCGCCGCGAATGTGGCGCGGGCCAGTATGCGGGTGAGCGTGCCCACATCGAGCTCTACGGCTCGGCGCTGGAGGATTTCGCGGACCTGGGCTTCACTGGTCGCCTGCGCGATCTCCTCTTCCAGACCTTTTACGATCGGGGCGATCGCGGGCTCCCATGCGTCCTCGTCGAGAATGGCGCGGGCGCCACGCGAGACGGCGTCGCCCTCATCATCGTCCTGGCGGTTGGCTGCGACTGGCTTTAGAGGCGTCGGCCGACGATCGTCGTGCGCCACGGGCGGAGCTGGTCGGGTCGGCATGGACAGCAGTTCCTCGTCATCCTCGGGATCGGGGTAGCCGAGCTTGTCGCGTACCGTCGACATCCCCACCTTACCGCCCAGCGAGACGAAGGTTTTGGTCCGGCTCATGAGCTTGTCCAGGTCGACATCGTCGGGTCGGCCGATCCGGAGCTTGGGATAGTTGCGGCGCGGGCCACGGTTGAGATCGACGAACGGCTTGATCAGGTCGCGATTGAGTGAGGCGGCGAGCTGCTTGGCATCGCGCTCCTCGATGTCGTCTTTAACCGTGTCGTGGACCTTGGCCTGAGCGTAGCCGCTTCCGGCCTGGCTATCGGTCGTACCGGTCTGGCCGAGGACGATTTTGGAGACCTGTCGATCGAGCCAGTCGGCGCGTTTTTCGTAAAGCTCATGGGAACCCGACAGGCTGGCTTCGATGAACTCGACGGCCATCGACTGCGGAACGATCGCCGCATAGTCGGTGCCAATATTGGCCACGGCGCGCATCAGGGTGCGCTTGTCGGCCTCTGTCGCGCTGGCGTCGTACTTGCCCAGGCGCAGCGGCTGGCCGTAGGCCTCGCAGAAGATCGCCCAGTCCTTGATGGTGAAGTGCTTGAAAAGGAAGGTCCAGGCGACAGCCCTGGCTAAACCGCCCCGGATCGTCAGACCCGACTTGACCTTCGCCCGGTGGAAAATCCAGCCATAGGGCTTGAGCGGAACATGCTCACCGGCATCCCGCAGCAATGGGGTTTCGCCATCGACCTGATCGAATACAAACCAGCGGGGATCGCGCCACTTAAGCTCTCGTGGCACCCATTGCCCTTCAGAGGTGTCCCAGATGATCTCGGTGGCCGAATAGCCCTTGCCGATCGCGTCAAGAATATCGAACAGCTCATCGTCAAAGCCATCGCGGCGAATGAGCTCGCGCACGTCGTCGGCCGCCTCGACATCTTCCTTTTCATCGCTGGCCGCCTCGACTGTCACTTCGAGCCTGGCGACCTGACTTTTGCGGGTCGCCAGGACGGAGGCATAGTGCGGGTCACGCTCCTCCATGTCCTCGGCCAACTCAAGATAGCGCTCTGGATCGAACTCGATCGCCTCGCGCAGGATCTGCGCCAGTCGTCCGGGTGTGAGGCCAACGACAGGGTGCTCGCCGAAAGGTCGGCGAACGCCGGTGCTGGTCGGGGCGGCTTGCTCCTCGAGGAGCTCACGCTTGCGGATCGGTTGCCCGCGATAATCGACCAGGCCCTTGTAGAAATCGGGCATCAGAATATCCCTCTCGAACTGCGGTAACGGGCCATGTGGAATTCGCCGGCGCTTTCGTCCGGGCGATCCCGCAACCGGTCGTCGGCATCCCGCGCGCGCTCGGCAAATGGGTTGAGCTTGGGCGCCACCGGCTGATAGGCGTATTCGTGCCACTGCATGCGGCTGGCGTAGTAGGCCAGAGCCAACGCAATCGCGTAGTCGCCGTGGCGCTTCTTGCCCACCTCGCCGGACCGCACATCCGGCACACGCGGGATGCCCTTGATGAGCTTGACCAGGCGCAGGTCGGAAAGATGCTCGGCGTCCCGCGAAATCGAAATCGCGTCGTCTTCGAACGCGGTCTTGAGCGGCGGCATTTCGAGCCGGTACCAGTCGGTCGAAAATTTAATGGCGTGAACGAGCCCACCTTCGTTGTGCTGATCGCGCAGCCCGAAATGCCGGCCCATATCCTCGGCAACGGTCCAGCCCATCCCGGTGGCGTCGAAGGCGGCGCCGACAAGGCGCGGCGCCGCGCTCATGACGTCATAGGTGATCGCCTTCTGTTCATCGCCAGGCACATTGCGCATTTCGACGGTGAGCGCGCTTTGCCGCCGCAGCACCTTGTCGATCGACAGCAGCTTGAGCACGGACAGGTCGGCGACGCGCGCAAAGTCAAAGCCCAGGGCGTGCATCAACGCGGGGTCGAATTCCCTGATTGCCTCGGCAAGCTCGGCCATGAACGGCCGTATCAGCGACGAACGTTCCTCCGGTGTGCGATGGAGATAGTCGTCGGGTAGCTCTAGGCGAAGGACGGGCGCATCGGCGTTCATTCGCGCTTCGATGAGTGGCGCCGTCAGCCAGGCGCCCGAGCCCTGGGAGGGAACGCAATAGAGCTCCTCATCTGCGCCGTCGCCGTAGTTCGCGCGGATCTTCTCGCGCCACTCTGCCTCGCCCTCCGGCGTCCAGGCCACGCCATTCCGGAGGCAGATGCGCTCATAGAGCCCGTCCATGAGCGCCTGGTCGAAGTCGATGTGGAGATGCGCGTAGGGCTTGCGTCCGCCGAGGATGTCCTGGATCTGAACGTTGAATTCGTTTTCGGCTCCGTTGTGGGTGGAACAGACGATGACCTGGCCACCCCACATCAGGAGCGCGAAAGCGGCCTTCAACAACTCTTTGAGGTCATCGACGAATGCCGCTTCGTCAATTATGACGACGCCCTGTTTACCGCGCAGCGAACGCGGCGCCGACGAAAGCCCGTTGATCTCGAAGCCCGAGGCAAACTTGATACGAAACGCCTGAATATGGCGCTCGCCGGATGCGTCGCTGTCGTCCCAGAGGTACTCCTCCATCTCCATGGCGCCAAGGTTGAACGCTCGCGCCCAATCTGCGCAATCGCTGATGAAGTCGCGCGTCATCGCCTGGGCGTAGGAGATGTAGTAGACGTCCATGCCACCCGCCGTGCGTGCTCGGCTGGCCTTGAGGACCGCATACGCAGCAAGCGACCAGGTGAGACCGATACGTCGTGACTTCTCAACGAAGAGCACCTGTGTGCTCGTCTCCTCGAGAAGCGCAATCGTCGTCTGTTGGTAGGGCAGGAACGCCTTGGGAAGGGCGGGCTGCGCGTCCGCGATCCCCTGCAGTGCGCGGCGAAGCGCCGGGTCGGTCACCGTGACCGCCTCCCGGCGCAGCTTGGCCCACTGATCTTTGGTCAGTTCGAACGTCACGTTTGGACCCCGAGGATCTGCGCCTTGATCGCCTCGGCCGCGTCAGCCGTGAGGCCCTTGACCTTGGCCACGCTCGTGACGGCCTGGTCGACCTTTTCGGCGAAATCCTTCTCGACCTTCTGGCGGCGCGCCGTCGAAAGGTGCTGCGCCTGGACCGCCGATCGCAGCGCGTCGGCCAGGGACTTGGCGCCCTTGGGATCGATGCCACTCTCTCCGGCCGCCGTCAGCACTTCCCAGACCAGCGTCTTGATCGCCTCGGCCGCAATCAACGTCAGGTCATCACTGGCCTCGGCGTCGAAGCGTTCGGAGATTGTTGCGGCAATCTCCCGCGTCTCCTCCAGGCGCCGCGTCATCGTCGCCAGACGAATTGAATAGCGGTTGAACGCCGATTTCGATGGGACGGTAAATTCCAGCTCGCCATGGTACTCAGCCTGCAGCGCCTGGAGCTTGCCGAAGAACTCGGCATAGATGTCCTGTTGGGTCCGCTCTCGATCGCGCAATTGATCAGCCGCCCAGGCGATGATCGGGTCGGCTTCGGGCGGCAACTGCTCGATGGAATTGAGGCGGCCACGGCCGCGCCGGTCAGCCATCCTCAAACCTCCGGTGACGGGCGGGCGATACCTTCGATGACAGCGCGCCGCTCGACGTGGTCCACGCCAAGGCGCGTGATCTGCGCCACCATCACGCTGCCGGCTTCCCGGACAACCACGGCTCCGAGCTCAGCCAGTGCGCGGAGTTGGGTGCGCAGCCAGTCGCGCGAACGCCGGTGACCGAACTGATCAAGCACGGCCAGCAAGATCGTCTCGTTGAGCCGCCCATCCGTTTGCTTGACCAGTTCCCGGAGAATGACCAGGCGGGCGTCATTGCGGGACACTTCTTCGTAGCTCATGACTTGCTGTCATCCTTCCGCAGATAGGTGTCGATACGCGAGACCGTGTGAGCCGTCGCATTCAACGAGGCCCCGATTTCCTTGATGGTGCCTTCGAGCTGGGTGATCGAGTTTCGCAGATCGCTGACCTGGTCCTTTGTCGGAAGGTGACGCATCTCCTGCTCGACAAGCGCGATCCTTTTGTCCTGCGAGCCGGTTCTGGTTTCGAGTTTGTCCAGCCGTTCGTCGGCCTTTGCCGCCTGATCGTTGAGCGTCCTGTTGAGGCTCTTTTCGAGCGCATCGATCTTCTGGCCGTTCTTCTTCGATCCAGACGTGACGATGTTCCAGACCGTCACCGCCAGATTGATCGCCAAAAGGCCCGCGCCAGCCCAAGCCACAAACTCGTCCAGGACAATCATCGTCCGGCCTCCGTTAGATGCTGGCAGAAGGCGCAGCGAATGGCGCTTGGCAGGGCAATCCGCCGCGCGGGCTCGATCGGATCGTGGCAGTCGATGCAATCAGCCCGGCCGCCGCCGGCCAGAGAGGATTGGACGGCCTTAACGCCGGCAGCGCGCTCCTGTTCGAAGCGCGCGTCGGCCAGTTCATAGTCACGATTGCCGAAATGCATTAACGGGCTCCGGAGCGCCCGACGGCGAATTTGGTCATGGCGTCCTTGAGGGTGTGACCGCCCATGTAGAGCGCCATGTAGAGAGCATTGAGCTGGAACAGCAGCCAGAGATCGGTCTGGGGCAGCGAGATTTTCAGCCAGGCGTTGATCGCGTGCAGGATGACGATGTTGTAAAGCCAGAGGAAGGCGAACAGATACATCATGCCCGGCCGCCACGCCCAGGCCCAGGCCGGCTCGGCCTGCTCCATGCTCATGACTGTCGTCTGATGCTCAAGACCGGCCGTATAGAGCTCGATCAGCTCGGGAGCCATCTCTTCGGCTTCCTGCAGGGCCTGCGCCACGGTTTCGGGATCGGAGGCCACCTTCTCTGGCAACGCGTCTGGCGTTACGCCGGCATCCTTGGCGACCTGGCGAACGACACCTTCAATCAGCGCCGTCTTGCCAACCCCGATTTTGCCTTCAAGAATTTTGGTGATCAGCGGCAAGCCCTTTTCGATGGCGAGCGGCAACAGAATGGAAACAAACGGGCTCACGACAGGATCTCCGGTTCGGTCAGGGCGAGGAGGCGCTTGCGGGTCGATGCGAAGAGGAGCAGCGGCCAGAGTGCCGCCATCAATCCGCGCGAGAGGAGCGTCCGGTCATCAGCAAAGCAGAAGGCAAGGAATGTCCCGAAGCACCACACGGCGACAGCACCGATGCCGAGCCCAAACCCACCCCACAAGCGCCACAACAGGCACGCCAGGAACACGAGCGCCGCAAAAAGAAAGACCAGCACCGGCCCCTCGTTGGACGATCCACTGGAGGCGGCACCGAATGCGTTGGCGCCGATAACGATAATGACCCCGAGAATGCTGGCCAGCATGGCCACAATAAGCAGGATGTTGACGAGTACGTAATCCACGAGACCGCTCCTAGGTCGGGATGCGCCGGCCCAGAACGAGGCCGAAGCGTTCAAAAAAGTCCTTCACCGCATCGGGCAGCCAGGCGAACAGCGGCCCGCGATAGCGCCAGACCAGGAAGGCGGTGAAAACAAGTGCGGCAGCACCAATGCCAGCGCCGAGCACCCAAAGCGCAGCATCGGGCGAGAGGACCTCAAGGCCTTGGGGATTGGTGGCCACTTCCGTACCACCGGCAACGCCGGTGCCGCCCACGCCACCCGTGGCTGTCGCCTGCCCCTGCCGTTTGGCTTGCACGGCGCGGATCAGCGCCGCCCGGGTGGCTGGACCGATCAGCCCGTCGACGGTCAGGTTCTGGGACACCTGGAAGGCCTTGATGATCGAGACGCCTTCCTTGGGGTCATAGCCCAAGGCTTTGAACTCGGATGTGTGGTCAGCGATGGTGGTCAGACGGGCATTGGTGCCCGCCGGTCCGGGATAGATACCGAACTCGATTAGCTGCCATTCCGTCTCGCGGCGCTTTTCAAGCCCAGGCAAAACGCGACCGCCGCCGCGCACCCACTGCATAAAGCTTTTGCGGGCAGCCTTGTAATCGCCCTTCAAGAACATCGCCACCCAGCTCGCATTGTGAATGCGGCCTGTGTTCCAGTCAAAGCTCACACCGCCGTCAAAGACGTGCTGTTTGGTGGGCTGCAGGTGCTTGGTGACGCGGGGCGCGTAATTGCGGGCGATCGCCAGCAACGTGAGCCGGAGGCTTTCGGCTTTGGTGATGACCATGCCCTTACGCGGCTTGACGACGCCCGAGGCGGCGGTCAGTCCTGGCCCAATCGTCCAAATGCCGGCTGGGCAGCGATAGGCGCGCAGAACGTCGCGCTCCTCCCGGTGCAAAATGTTCGGAATGAACTTGTCGGAAACTTCGGTGATGATGGCTGTCACTGGCCCTGATCCCTGAGGCGCGCAATGCGCTGAATTTAGGGGTCAGGATGGCTGTTGAACTGCCCTTAAACAGCCCACAAGGGGTTGCCTACACAAAGGTCAGGAGCCGAAGAGCTCGAACTGACGCTTGCCGTCTTCGTCGCGCAGATAGGAGCGGACGGTCACATCGGAAACATGCAGCTTTCGCGCAATATCTGCAATACCCAAGCCTTCGCTCTTGAGAAACCGGGCAATGAACGGCTTTGCCAGCGGTACGCGAACATGCTCGGCGTCAATCCGATTGGCCAGGGCGATCGCCTTATCGCGACCGATCGAACCGGCCACCTGGGACCGGCGACGCGGGTTTTCGGTCAGTCGGATCTGCGCGCCGCCGAACTGGAGCAGGAAGTGGACGGCTCCGGCGATTCCCAGCACTTCGGCGTAGGGCTTTACGTGGGCGGGCACCTGGAGCTCAGACATGGGGAACCTGTCCCTTCGGCAGAGTGGTTGGAACCACGACCAGGCTCTCCCCATCCTCGCCCACGCCATTGTCGCGCAGGATGAACTTCACACGGCTCACCTGGACGGCGACGGCGCCGTAGACCGCGCCATTCATGACTGTCCCCTCCAGGTGGTCCCGGACGGCTTCGATATCGATGCCATGCTCGCGCTCCAGCCAACGCAGGACCGCATGATCGCTCACATGGATGAGAACTGGACGCTTCTTCATTCTTGCCACCACGGGGTCTTGGGTTGCTTGGGAGTGCGATCGGTCGGAGTGATTTCTCGGGCCAGCTCGGTCCGGGTGATATCGTGCAGTTCCTTCCGCAGGGCTTTTGCTCGGGCCGAGCGCGGATCGAGCCAGCGGAGCCGATCGCGCAACTGTGCCTGGCGCGTCAGAAACGACCGCTCCTGTTCGTTCAGCCCATGAGGAAAGGTGACCATTATCGATCTCCCGCTGATGCCTTGCGGGCTTTCGCCCGGCGTTTGGCTTCGCCGCGCATTGCGAGGGCTTCGTCGGAGGGCCTGCTGTATTTCGCGGCCATACCGGGCGGGAAGTGGCAAGTGGGCGTGAAGCCGTGGACGGATGGAATGACAGGATCTTCGCCATCGGTCTGGAAGATGAACCAGGCGTAGGCCGTCGCAGTCGAGGCCTCGGGGTCCCAGACTTCCTCGATCATTGGAACGCGCTCGGAGAAGATGGCGACTAGCACTGGCCTGATGCCGGCATGCGGGCCGAAGAATGTGTGATATCGCCCTTCGGTTTCCCACCATTGCAGCCGCAGCAACATGGCGACGCCGCGCTGCGCGATGTCGAAGGCCCGCAGCACGAAGTTGGAAGCCAGGGCAAAAGGCGGGTTGGTGATTACCCAGTCTATCGGCCAGGGCGTCATGGTCCGCTGCGCCATGCAGAAGTCGAGATCGCGGACCTCTCCAAAACCCCAGTCGTGCACGTCGCTGGTAAAGACGTCCTCGAACCCATCCGCCAGGGCAACGGCACAATGACCAGCTCCACAGGCCGGCTCCCAGGCGCGCCCGAGCTCCTGACCCCAGAAGCGCACCAGAACTTCAAACAGCAGGGCACGCACCGCCCATGGCGGCGTGGGAAAGAAGTCCAGCGCATGAGCCGGGCTCTTTCGGTGTGCGACGACTGCCGAGTTGAGAGACATCAGTCGCGCTCCCAATGGATCACGACGCCCTCGAAGCGCCCGAGACCGTGGGTCAGCCGCCAGAAGCGGCCGAAGTGTTTGAGGCTCTCGAAGCCATCGGCCTGCGCGAACGATTCCTGCTCGGCGTCGGTAAGCGGGATACCGTTGATCACGATGTCTTCGATATTGTCGCGGCAGAAGTCGTCCACCGTGATGACGATGGTGTCCACACGGCTGCAGACCGGATCGGGGATAAGCTTGCGCGCGTGCTTGGTGCGCAGGTCGGCGTAGATCTGGACACGCTCACCTGGCCTGGCATGGCGCTTCTTGCCCGATGACCGAACAGTCTGCCGCTTCCAGCCGAAGCAGATGGATGCATGGAAAGCCGATTTGAAATTATAGGCAACCATCAGCTGGCCCTCCGCTGGGAGACGGTCTGCGGCGCTTTGAGGGCGCGCACGCGTTCGCCCATGGCGTTGTGCAGGTCGATCCAGTCCCGGTCACCATAACCAAGCGGATCGGCCCCGCCGGTCGGGTGGAACTGGACAAAGACGTCGGAAACGACCCGAACGGCCCCAATGTCGGGCACCGCACCCTCGCGGATCAGCTTGAGCGCCTGCGCCCAGGCAATCTGCCCACGCGGGTCATTGAGCCAGAGTTCGGACCGAAAGGAAGACAGTGACCAATCGACCTCGCCGTCGCGGGCCAACCACGCCTTGAGCGCTTCGACGGCCTTGTTGGCATCACCCGAGGCGCGCAGGAAAGCGGTGTTGGCAATGCCGGTTTGCCGCTCGATAAAGGCGAGCATGGCCTTGTCGTCCCGGTTCCGAACGATGCCCAGGTTCCAGCCCGCAATCCAGAGCGCCTGCAGCTTCTTGGCGTAGGGGCCAGTCAGGAGCTTGCGGCCCTTCGGCGTCGGCGTTGCGCCCATCGCCCGCAACGCCTCCAGCACCTTGCCCTGCTCGCCAGACGACATCTGCGTGAGCGACGACTTCCCGGTCTCGCGACGATAGATGTCGCGTCGTGTGTCTTCGTCGATGGCCAGGGCACGGGCTGAGGCATGAATGGCTTTTATGGCGCTCATGACGCACTCCATTTGCCATCGAGCAGATCGTCGAGCCATTGCGGTTCGGGATGTTCGACCGGGCGACCGGCGATAGCCTCAAGATCCCGAACGAGCGCGATCAGACGGGTGACCGCGGAAGCTGCTTCATGGTGCAAGGAGCCGGCGCGCGGCACCCAGTCGCCGTCGGCCTGGTCGAGTTCGCTGCAGCTCTCGATGATTTCGGAAAGGTTGCCCCGGTGCTCGGCCAGCGAACGCTCGAGAACAGCGACAATGGCATCGTCACCGGATCGATCGGGGTCGTTAGCGGCCTTGATCGCTGCCCGAATGGTGGCCTCGTTCGCCTGCAGGAAGACCAGCGATCCGCGAACAGCGCTCAATTGCCCCACATGGAGGTCGGCCTCAGCCTGTTTCATCTTGCCGGCGTTGACACGGCGCGGATAAACACCGCGCCGCATGTCGAGCTCGTAATCGACTTCCATGATCTGAGCGGCGAGGGAAACCTTGGTCATGACAGCACCGCCATGCCTTTCTCGGTGATCTTTCCCGACCGCGTCAGATACCCCGACCCCGAGAGAAACTCGAAGGCCCGCGAAAGAGCAGTACCCGGCGTGATAGCTTCCACATTGCCCGCCTGGATGGCACGCAAGATGCACAATTCGTATTCCGCGAGGTTGCTGGTGTCTTTGCCTTCAAAGCCATGGGCCTCGGCCATGTGCATTCTGAGGCCCTTCTCGCCGCGCAGCTTCCTACCGCAATGAGGGCACTCAACCTGGGCGCCGGACCGGCTGCGATTACGCTTCTGCATTGTGGCCTCCCTCGGCGACCGGGGCCGGCGCCTGATCAGGCGAAAGCAGCTCATTGCAGAAATCACCGTGGGCTATGAGTTCCGCCGCGAACTCGGACAGAACACGCGCCGCCGAATGAAAGGCCCCGTCCTCTGCATAAGCGCGGGACAGCGCGATGCGATCTTCCATTCGTTCATGGATGTTTTGAGCCATCATCGCCTCCTACGCCTTGGCCAAGTCGATGGTGATGGTGTTCCAGCGCGCGGTGACGCTGGGGCGGGTGTAGAATCGGAAATATTGCTTTGCCCCCACGATGCGGATGCCATCCCGGATCGCCTGCATGGCGCGCTGCCAGCGTTCGTCAGCAATGTCGAGCCGCAACAAACCGAAAAGTTCGGCCTTGTTGACCTGGCCTTCCTTCTCGACGTTGAACGCCCGCAGGACGAGCGCCCGGATTTCGTCGCGGCCGTCCTCGGTCCATTCCAGCAGGCATTCATCGATCAGCGATTTTGCGTGCTGCAGCTCGGGCCCGAACGTAATGAGGTCTGCCACCTGCACCTGGACCTTCATCAGCCCATCGATGCTGAAATAGGTGACATTGCCTTTGCCGCGCCGACGCTTGACGTCGTACTCCTGCGCCAAGAGCGCATCGAGCGACGACAGGTCTTCAAAGACATGGCCTTTGAACCGTCCTATGCGGGCAGAAAGGTCGAGCGCGAACGTGATCACCTTTCGGACCACCTCGTCCTCGAGCCGGCGCTGGGGCTTGATCGTCTCTGCGGGGATATAACCCCCATTCCCATCGGGAAGCAGTGTCTTGCCGTTGACGACGATCGATCCATCTTCCAACGGGCTAAGGGCTTCAGTATTCGGCATTGGTAATCTCCGTTCCAAATGCGTTAGAGAGGGCTTTCAAGGCCCGTTCGAATTCGCTCGCACACGCCCGTTCCCGTGCTGAGAAGCGGGCGCTTTCGAGGGCTGTGAAGGCGGACTGGACGTCTTCGACAAGTTTGCGGATATGGACGGCGCGAGCATCGGAGGGTGCCATGGGGACCATGTGCAGGCCGTCAGCTTCAAAGAGTGGCTGCGGCTGCTCGGGATCGTTGTCCCGCTCCTCGCAATAGAGGATGTAACCAGCCATGGCCTTGATCTCGAAGACAGACGTCCGGCTCCACCCGCGATCGGTTGCGAGCACCTTTTCAGCGACAGCCACCGGGTCGATCAGGACAGACATATCAGCCCTCGTTCGCTGCGAGCCGCTTCGTTCCAGCGGTGTCGGCTGATCTCGTTCTCCATCAGCCGCGACCGCTCTTCGAGCGCGCCGAGTGTCGACGCCAGGTCAGCGATCGACGTCGGCTCGATGAACACTCCGGCGCCGAGGCGTTCGGCAAATGACCGCCGCAGATTGGCAAGGCCGTCTGACAGGTCGTAGGTCATGCGGCTCATGCTGCACCGTCCGGGCCGGTGTCTTCGACCAGGTGCGGCCGGACGTGTCGGCCTGGAAAGGTTATGACGGTCTGACCACTGGGCGCAGAGGCCCGCTCCCGTTCACGGATCAACTGCGCGCCTTCCATCAGCAGGGCGTCCTCATAGCTCTCGTCGAGCATGGCGAGGAACGTCTTGGCGCGCTGGTGGTCGAATTCCTCGTAGCCTTCCATGGCCTTGCGCCAGCTGTTGCGCATCAGCAGGAGGCGATCGGAGAGGTTGTGGCAGATTTCATCAGGGTTGGTCATGACGGATTTCCCTTAGTGGTCCGGGCATGCGGGCACCGGCGACAGGCGTGGTAGAGCAAGGCGCTGCGATGGGACGCGGCGCTGAACGGCTTGGTTTGATGGGCAAGGCAATCTTCCCGGCTGATCGTATCCAGCACCGGACACTCGACAGTCGGGGATAAAAGTGCAGCGCAGACTTCTGTCTCGACGGTCGCCAGACTGCCGCGATATTTTCCATTGCAGACCTGGCTGATCGCCGAGCCTGAATAGCCAATGCGGGCACCGGCAGCCTTGAGACCGATCTGGTCGACAAGGGCGGCCAGTTCCGCCACCCAGTCGGGCATGGCCGCTCCGTGTGCGGTGCGGGCCTTTTCCAGCATGGTGCGATCGTCGCCGTTGGAGCCGCGACGCGGTTCTGGTCCCCTGTTCATGGCTGAGCCTCGATCGATTCACTGTCGCCGAGAACGACGTTCGCGTTCGGGTCGTAGAGGCTGAGCGTCTTGAGGATGATCGGTGCCCGTGCACCGATGTCGCGGACGAGACGATAGCGAGGAGGCTCGCCGGCCGCTTTCGGCAGCGGCGCAATCACCCGGCCTCGGGCTAGATGGGTGACATACCGGCCAGCCGACGGGACGCTCACCGTGTGATCCGGCGTGCTGGCCAGTTCGGCCAGCTCGGGCACCGTGAAGATCTTGACCATCTTGATGGTGCGCCAGAGCGTTTGAATGGTCGGCTCGCGCAAGCGGTTGCCCTGGCGATCGAGGCGCGGCGTTTCGGCAGGACGCTGGGTCAAACGATAAAGCGGTACCCAGACGTTTTTGCCCGACTTCGCGCGCCGCTCGCCCACTCGCTCTGCGATCCCGGCTTTGACCAGGCGCAGCACGAAATCCTTCACGGTTCCCCGCTCCACATTTGTCTCGGCCTCGACGTCGGGTATTCCCCAGCGATCGGACTGGTCGAGCTTGAGAATGATCTGCCAGAACCCCTCGTGACCGCGCGGTACGCGTGTCCGGACAAGGGCCATTTCGTCGGTTGGTCTGCGCGCCATCAGGCAGCCCTCCGGGGCAAAGGCGCCTTGCCGCCGATCACTGCCTGGCGGCCACCGAAATCGTCCAGGGAAACCTCTGTGATCCCCTTCTGGCGCGCGATGTCGTCGACCTTGGAGAGATTGACGACGATGCGACGGGTGTTGCCATGGGTTCCGGCCAAAATCGCTTCGGCCAAATCCGACTTGACCGCGACCGAGCAACACAGGGCGGAAAGGTGCCTGAAGTCTTCGAGGTCGCAGGGTACCGCCGGCACCCAGTCGAGCATCCGATTGTGGACGCGCTCAAATGCCTCAAGCTGTTTGGGGAGCGTTTCCTCCCCAATCAGAATGACGGGCGCCTGGCTCTTGTCGTGGAGCTCGCGCAACAGGTCGACGAACTTCTTGTGCGCGATATGGTGAGCTTCATCGACGATCACCGGGCGGTGCACGTCGCTGATCATGATGCGAACGCACTCATCGATCATATCCGTCACCGTGCCGCGCGGATTGGCAACACCCAGCTCGCGCAGGATCGATGCGAGCAGCGACCGGGCGGTTGTGAACTGACCGCATTCTACATAGGCGGCGCGATACATGTTCGCGCCCTTGATCGCGGCCTTGGTTTTGCCAAGTCCCGAGGCACCGAAGAAGCAGGCCAGCCCAGGCAGATCGAGCCGCCGGTCCACGACCTTTCTGATGAGCGTCGAGAAGGCGGCGACGTTCTTGAGCGGCGCGGCCTTGTTGACATTCATATTGTCCATAGTCATCTTTCTCCTGGTCACTGGCGATCGACATCGATCGCGTCTTTTTTGAAAGGTCCGGCTGCAATCCGGGCCTTTCGCTCGTTAGAGGCCGAGATACCGGTCTCCGTATTCCTCGTGCATTCCCTGTTCGCCCTTGAATTCGTGCCCCTGCGAGTACCGCTCGGCCCAGATGGCATCGATCGGGTCGACGGGCTCTCCGGCCTTGATGTCGCGCAGGATCAGGAAGGCGCGGCGGTACCGCTCCCTTGGGCTTTCGGGCAGCCGTGTTACGTTGCTGTCGGCGGGAACAGTGGCGCGGCGTTCGACTTCGAACTGGGCAACGCGCTCGTTCACCATCTCTTCGACAGCGTCGTGCGCCTCCCGGATATCGCCTTCATCCATTTCGGCGACCAGACGCCGCTGTTCGGCCAGGACGGCAGGATCGGTGGGGTCGGCGGCCAGAGTGCCGGCGATCGTGTCCATGGCGTCGAGCGCCGCAGCGATCTCGGGCGTCGAGTGCTCGATGGTGCGCTTGGGAAGCGGGATGACGTTGGTCTCGATCTCGGCTTCCTTGACGCGCAGATATTCCTCGATCTGCGCCGGTCCCTTGGCAATCTTGCGCGCCTGTTTGCGCACGGGCTCGACCATGTCGTCGATCAGCTGCTGGTGACCGGCTTTCACGCGCTTGTGGAATTCGACGTGGGAGATGCCGGAGAGCTCGGGACAGTTGCCTTCGCCCAGATAGCGGCCGCTTTCGGCGTCGAAAGCATAGACGATGCCAATATCTTCGGGGTTTTCGCGGACGAACACGTCCACCTGCGGCAGGATCGTTGGGGTCGCATAGTGGAAGCCCCGAATCTTGATGCCTTGCTTCGTGGTGCGGCGCTGCCCATCCTTCCCGGCCACCGGCATCAGCAAGATGTCGAGGGCACGCTCGTCGACGGTCCGGATGCTGGACGCCGCTGCCATGGCTACCTGGAACGGTGACTTCCCCTTTAGGCCCGCATGCGCTTTGTGCTCGTAGACCCGCGCCCACCGATCGGCCAGCGCCTGGACGTCATCGCCGGTCAGTGCCGCATCGAAAAGTGCCTCATCGCTTTCACCCAACCGGGCGGCGAAGCTCTTGCGGTTTTCGATCTGCTTGCGCTGGATGACATTGTGTCCAACGAACCCCTGTAGCGGCCGCACGAAAGTGTGCTGGAATGTCTTGATGACCCGCTCGACATGGCCCTTTTGCTGCGGCGAATAGGCGTCGGAAAGCTCCATTTCGATGCCCAGCGCGTAGAACAGGCGCTTGGTATCGTTGGCGATGAAGTCCGAGCCGTTGTCGACCTTGATCGTGTGCGGGACACCCCATTTCAGGATGGCCTTGCGGATCAAAAGCGCTACGGCCGAGGCGCGCGGGGTACGCGACACCTGCCAGATGGTGCGGCGCGTGGCGATATCGATGCAGGAATAGACCGTGTGACGCCCATCGACACACAATGCGTCGATCGGCGACGCGTCGATCTGCCAGAGATCGTTCGGGTTTGCCACATGCCGCAGGGCGCCGCTGCCTGCAGGCGCATAATGGGACCGGTAGGCGTCCGGGTTGGTCAGCTTGGTCAGTTCGACCTTATGACGCTCTTTAAGCCCCTTTAAAGCGTGCTGAAATGTCCGCAATGGCGGCATGGGCACTGACTTGCCGCGAATGGTAACGGTCGGGCCGAACTCGGCAATTGTGAGGGTGCGGATATGGTCGGCCGAATAGTGCAGATTGCGGGTCAGAAGCGCCAGCATGTGGGTTTTGACAGCGCCATCGTTGGCGATGTCGAGGGCCCCGGTGCCTTTGCGGGAAGCCCCGCGATCGACGGCAAGGTCTGCGATCCGTCCATGGCGCTTCATGCTGAGCCAGCGCGCCAGGCTGCGCTTGGAAACGGCAGGCACCAGGTCCTTGATCCACGGGTCAACCTGAATTGAGCCCACGGTGTACTTGTCGCAGAAGATCTGCAGCTTTGAGGTCTTCCCCAGCCGCAGGCCACGCGAGAACCGCTCAAATGCCGCAATAATCGCCAGGCGCGCGTCGCGCTCCCGTTGACCACGCGCCGTCAGCTGCTCGCTGTTCTGATTATCGGCAACGCATTCTGCGGCAGGCTCGGCGACAACGCCGGAATTGCGCTGGAAATAGGCAATCTGAGCGAGCGCTGGGAGGCTGGTGACGTGATACTCGGTACCGCCGCCGCGCCCAGACCGGGGCCGAGCCAGATTGGCGTTCTCGTTCCAGCCTTCCCGCGCCGCCATGAGTTGGACAGCCCGCTCCGATGTTGGCAGCTCCGGCAGTTTCGCCGATGCGATTTCCTTTGCTGTGAGCCACTCTTTCATCGCCGACTCCCCAGACGTGACACCAGCGCTGCCTTGCGGGCGGCGATATCTTTTTCGTGTTCTTCGAGCAGATGCATTTCGATGATTTCGGCGTATTTCTCTGGCACGACGGCAAAGCCGAACATCTCGGGGATGAACCCCAGGAGCTCTTCGGCGGCGGTCGCGCGGATCAAGGCGATGAAGGCGTCCAGCGGAATGCGGTGTGCGCCGCTGGCTTCGGATGCCCATTTGTTGATGACGTCCTCGGAGATCGTGCGCCCAAGCTGTCGGCTCATATCGGCCGCGATCTCGGCTCGGCTTTTGCCGTCATCCTTGGCGTCGCGGAGGGCGCGGGCGAGAACGCGCGCAATCTTGCTATCCAGTGCACCACGTCCGGCCACGTCCTGATTGTAGCCGACCGTCACCTGCGGCGGCTCCCAGCTCAAAAGGTCCATGGTCCGGTTGTCGCGGCGCGTCACAGTCATGCACCCCGCTTGGCGAGCCAGCGTTCGATGGCTTCGCGATGAAGATCAAAGAACCGGTTCTGTTCAGCCTCTTTGAGGCGCGAGAACCGCTCGGACACTTTTTCCCAGGGCGCACCGGCGACCGGGGCCGGCTTTGCGTCGATAATGGCGATGGCATGCGCAACGGACGTTGCTTCGCCCTGGGCGATAAGGTTCGCTATCGGCAACTGACGGTCGACATGTTGCGCAGACAGGGCAAGCAGCTCGGACTGGTTGTCGGCCATGGGAAGCAGCGCGATGAGTGAACGAGCTGGCTCGACGATCGCCGCGATCTTGAGGGCGCGAAAAACACCATCCCGGGACAGGTTGAGCGCCTGTTGCGCGGCACTGGTGAAGCTTTCGGCAAAGGTGGCCGCGAGCGCTTCCAGGTCCCCCAAATCTGAATTAGTTGCAAGTTTGCGACTATTATCATTCTTGGCTTTGCGGCCGGGCTTGACCGCTCCCTTGGCCGCTTCATAGATCTCGCGCCAGGCGCTTACGTCCGTGGCCCGATCGAGCACGGACAGCTCGCGCCGCATGAAGTTCTCGGCGATTTCGGCGAGTTTCATTTCGGCTTCGGAGGCATAGTCCTCTGGCTGCCGAACGATTGCGTCGATGGATTTGGCACCGCGATGGATCTGCGCAGCGAGCCGGTGGCCACCAGCGATCAGGCGAAAGCGCCCTTTGCCGATGTTGACGAGAGCGATCGCGGTTTGCTGTCCGCGCGCATCCATGTCGAGGGCCAGGGCCTCGACCCAGTTTGGATCGATTGCGCGACGGCCGCTGGGCACATCGATGGCGTCGACGGGAACGGGAGTTATTGCCGTCATGACGCTGCCCACACCAGAACCGTGACGAAGGCGACGCCGGGCACGAAGATCAGCATCGCTATGAGATCGACCGGATTTTCAAGCGGATGCCTGTCAGCACTTCGCTTCTTTGCGGACAAAATCTTCACGATGCCCGCCTTTCGCTGTCAGCCAGCTCCGGCTCTTTTGCCCTATCGCGGTGGGTCACCTTCTGCTTAGAGTTCGACTCGTTGTGACGACCACGTGGGTATTGGGTGGGAAAAAGTTCGCGAAACCTGTAGCCGAGAGCATTAGCAATCGCCTCGGCACCGGCTCGGCTATTGCCGATCAAACCTTGGCGGCAGGCTCCTTCGTAAAGTCCGGCTGCCTTGGCAATTCCGGTCAAGGTGAGGCCCCGTCTTTGGACCTCGGCCTTGATAGCAAACTGATCCCAGACTTTTGCGTCCATAGTCATGACGTCTCCCGGATGAATGGAGCGTTGGCGCGCTCTTTAGTTCGGTTCTAATGCAACGATTGGCGTTCTATTCGTTGCCAGAATAGGACAGATATGTCCCACGGTAAAGACAAATCTGTCCTCGGCGACAATGCTGGGATTTGGCTATGAGAAACAAAGAGTTAGAAAAAGAGAGATGGAACGCATTGCGGGCGGATGCGATTCAGCGCCGCCTGCCGGCAAGGACAGATTTGTCTTTTTCCGACAGGCTTAAGTACGCCATGCTGAGAATCAGCATCGACTTTGACGATGACGGTCGAATTGAGGAGGTGCTCGGGCGTTCGATGAAGCAGATCGGCCGCTATATAGAGAGCGAGGACCTTCCGTTTAGCGTGCTAGCCAAGATATCGAAATATTCGTTGGTGCCCCTCAGCTGGCTCGCTGAGAACCAAGCTCCATTCGCTTTTCGCTCTGACGCCGACGAGATCGACAGCACCTTTGCATTCATCCCAAAATTTGAGGTTTCCGCCAGCGCCGGTGGGGGCGCACTTACGATGAATGAGCAAGTGGACGGAGTTCTAGCATTTCGTCACGACTGGCTCCGGAGGCGAGGTATCAATCCTGAGGCGGCAGCCGCGCTGACCGCTCGAGGTGACAGCATGGAGCCCACTATCAGAGATGGTGACACGCTACTGGTCGACACATCGATCGACCAGGTCATGGACAATGGCATCTACGTGGTGGTTATCGGTGGCCTGGTAGTAGTGAAGCGCGTTCACCTTAGCCGAGACGGATCTCTCACGCTGCTCAGTGAGAACACGGTCTACCCTGCAGAGCGGGTGCCCGCAGGCGAGGTTCCCGATCTCATATTCGCTGGTCGTGTTATGTGGTTCGGGCGTGCTATATGATTTCGGAGTTAAATAGAAGAAAGCGCCAATTTCTGGGGTTTCTATCTCCGAAGGCATTTCGGACTTGTCTCCATAAAGCAGGTTTACGGTTTGGCGCAGCTGGGAAGGGGAGAAAATATGGTTCGGATGTCTGTGGTCGCTGCCGCGATATTAACAGCTGCGGTTTCGTCGCCAGTTTCTGCGCAAGTCGACCTCGATGGCTCCTTCCCACCTGATGCTCCAGTCAGCTTCATTGAGATGCATCGGCTCGTGTCGGCTGGATTCCTTGACCCGTTGTCTGCTCAGTATCGCGGCATGGTCCACCAGATTTCCCCTTTGGTTCCGGGGCACGAATTCACGCGGCCAACACTTTGCGGATGGGTCAACGCGAAAAATCAAATGGGTGGCTATGGAGCCCTAAGCTTCTTTGTCATCGAGTTCGATCGTCCTGATGGCATCCGAACAATGCACTTTGCGCCAGGTAGCCAATCGACACCAATGATCGAAAATTTAGGGTGCGACGTGATCGATCAAAACTGACCGTTTCTGCCATTCGAACTTGCGCGGCCATTTTCGGCTATGCGCTGCGTTGATGCTGGTCATCGCCCTTAAATGCCCTTTATAGCCGGGCATCTTCCCGTCCGATCCCGCTTAAAACCACCTGATCCCGCTTTTCCCCTCGCTTTGCCATTTGATCTTGCGCGTTACAGCAACCTCTTGACCTTTCTCACCGGACGTATCCCAATGTTGCCCGATCGCAGGGAGGCGGGAAATGGCTCAGGCAACGGGCATAGGCGGAGTGTTTTTTCGCTCGGGCGACACCGAGGCGCTGGCCAAATGGTATGAGACCCATCTCGGCGTCCCCGGCTTCTGGGAGCAGGAGGCCGGCATGACCGTCTTTGCCCCGTTCGGGCGCGAAACCGATTATTTCCCGCCCGACAGGCAGTGGATGATCAATTTCCGCGTCGATGATCTTTCCGCCCTGATGGCCGACCTCAAAGCGGCGGGTATCGCAGTCGAAACCCGCGACGAATGGGATAC